>Ga0209727_1000083_pt1 | contig 115294 bp, 126 predicted proteins | sample RifGroC1_FD_183995 | JGI IMG/M metagenome (GOLD analysis project Ga0209727, IMG submission 183995) | Groundwater microbial communities from Rifle, Colorado, USA - Groundwater C1 (SPAdes) (version 2) | ecosystem: Environmental > Aquatic > Deep subsurface > Groundwater | place: Rifle, Colorado... | reverse complement strand
CAGCCTATCGAGACGTGAGTGCATTTTTTTCTGATGCCGCGAAGCTCGCCAAGATGGCATACAATCATGCAAGTTGTCGCATAGTTGTCGTTGACCGCGTCGATGTCAAATGCATCACTTTGTGGTTGCAAGAGCACACCAACATCAACAACGGGGCGAGTCTGATTCTCCGACGACCTGACAATGACACATCTGAAATGTGTTTCTATCCCGGAGATTCGCCATTCTTCTTTTTCTTTCAAAAGACACTGATGTCAGTAGATTTCAAAAAAACATCGGGAGAATCGGTTGCTATTTCTTGTCTCGGCAAAAGCAACCAGCCGATCAAAAACTTGCTTGAGCAGGTCCGACAGGAATATACCTGGGTGGGCAATTCCAACAATGCTATTTTCACTCACACGAATTATGGCACCTGGAAGGACAAAAGATATGTGCCACGCAGAGAGCCGTGCAGCGTCATTCTGGCGGATGGATTGGAAGAATCTATCATTGAAGATGTATCAAGGTTTTTAGCTGCCAAAGATCAATATATCTCTCGTGGTATTCCTTACCGACGGGGTTATTTGTTCTATGGTCCGCCGGGGACCGGCAAAACTTCAATGGCAATTGTCATTGCTTCAGTCTTCCGATTGCCAATCTATATGATTCAATTGGAAGGAATCAATGACAGAGAATTGGGAGATTTGATGCAATCCGTCGGTTCCCGGAGCTTGATTTTAGTGGAAGATATTGATCGAGCTACAGAAAACAAACAATCGATGCGGGTCAGCATGTCAGGACTGTTGAATGTGATTGATGGTGTGATGGCACCAGAGGGCAACATTCTGGTGATGACCACCAATCATCGCGAAGCACTTGATTCTGCTTTGATTCGTCCTGGAAGAATCGATGTTGAATGTGAGTTGTCTTTTCTGACAAAAGAGCAAGCACGCAGAATGTGTTTGAAGTTTCATCCTGGTGAGGAAGACAAAGCTGATCAATTCGCAAATCTTGCTGTTGAGAAAGAAATGACTCCTGCCACTGCACAAGGAGTCTTGTTGCAGGAATCCTTGACTCATTGATTTCTCCATTGGAAATGTTCAGATCTCAACTTAATTTTCTGGGATTTCAGTTTTTCCCCCGGCAATTTTGATTCATTTTGCTCTTTTTGAACAATTTTGGTCATTTTTCACAACTTCACCTTCCTTTTTGAAGTTGCAAGTTGAGAGAAATCTGGCAAATGTTGCGAGAATGTTGCCAAATCAAGTAAAAATAGCCTAAATCTTTGAAATTGTGATGATTTTTGACTTTAGTCTCCGGGAGAAAAGTGTTCATTTTCAAGATTCTTGAAAATGCCGATCTCGGGTTAAGTTGAGATCAACTTGAGGATTCACCCGCGGCGTCCCGATCCTATACAGATCCCGGCTCCTGTATAGGTCTAGGACGGAGGGGGTCCTGTGGCATCCTGTGAGGCTCAAGGGCGGGTGGTCTGCGGACACTAGACTCAACCGGGTGGTCAGATTCAAGCGGCATGAGAAAGAACAGCGTTTTCCCTGAAAAATCCTGTGGGGGCAGGAAGAGTGAGTGTCGGAGGGAAGAAGCCCTGGCAGAACCTGACCGACGAGGGACCTTGACAGGAACGGGAAGGCATCGGGCGGTGAGAGCCCGCGAACAAGAGCGGAAGCAGCCAAGATGGGCATTCCCTGAACTGGAAAAGGAACCACGGAATTGAAAGCATCGGGAGCAATCGGTTCCCAATGCATAAGGAGAATGAAAGATGGAAACGTCTGAGCAGAAGGCGGAGCGCAAGGCGGCGGTTGCCTCCGCGCTGGCGGCATCGAGTGAGACGGACACGGCTCCGACTTTCTGGGGAACTAAGGAGGCAAAGGGGGTGCAGTTCACCCTTGCTGTTGCGGTCTACGAGGCGACCGGAGTCGCGGAGCAGGTGACCTCGGCGCAGCTCCAGCGTATCGCCGCGCGGCTCGTGGCATCGTTGGCGAAGTCTGGCAACGAGGAGCTGATCGACATCGCCAAGGAGGAACTGGCGAAGAGGGACGGTCGAGGTCGTAAGAAGGGTTCTTAGGAACCCTAGCGGGGGAAGAGACTGCAAACTTCCCCCGGCGAGCTTTGCAATGGGCTGCTGAAAATGAGGGGACTAGGATCAGATCCTAGTCCCCTCTCTGATTTTTAGAGCAAAGATGAATCCGCAGAGAATGACACTCAAGCAGAACCTTGTGGCAATCATTGTCCTGTTTACCTGCTGGTTTGCAATTTACTTTGCAATTGACGAAGAGGGAAAGCAAAGTCAGATTGCAACGAAGAGCAAAGTTTTTGAGGCAACACACGAAATTGATTCTGTGAGGTGAATCAAGGAGAGGACCAATGTTGTGGGCAATTGTCGTGATGTTGTGTTTGGCCGGACTCGGTCCGGTGGGGCGATGGTTCAATGACCACGATCCCCCTCAAAATGGGGTGTTGGCTGTACTGGTGTTGATTGCAGTCCTTTCTTCGATGCCGCTGGTGGGATTGGGCGTCATTCTGATTCTATTCAAAGGAGCAGTTGGCAAGATGCTTTGGAGTAATTTGTGGCACATTCTGACCGCACCAAAGCGAATGATAAAGAAAAGTCAAGACACCAGAACCTTGCAGCAAAATCTCAAGGAATTGCGGGAAGAGATTGCTCACTTGCTTTGGAAGAATCAAGAATTGGAAGAGTTGAGCAGGGAACTAGAGCCTTTGCTTGGCGGATCAATGAGCAGAGTGATTGATCAATGGTTGCATGAGATTCGGGAACAAATCGATGACAACAAGTTTGACATCCGCTGGTTGTGCAGATGGTATGTAAGATACATCACCGAGCAAAGAAAGAAAATCAATGTTTCAACATTGTTACCAGAAATCGAGCAAAGTCTGACAGAGGAACCTTTGCGACGAATGTGGGATGAATTGGGGAATCCTGAAACCCGGTCCCTGCTTGCGAAGATCAAGTGAGGAAGAGAGATGTTTGAACGACGATGGGATGAGGACGATCATGTCGAATGTTTGTCTGCTTACATCATGATCTTCTTCTAGTTGTTCTTGATTGTATGGATGATCTGTGGCTATTTCTTGTGCCCAATGATAGCCATCCCTTTGTCGCTAATAATCTACCATTCTTCTGGTTTATTCACACCAATGATGAAATTGCTTTTCCATTCTTTATTGATGTCTCAAATTTCAAGATGTTGCTCGCCAAAGTTGGCAGATGGATTCATTGGCAATTGCTATTTCCTTGGCGGTTTTACCAGGCGAATGTCAATTTACAGCAGCGAGAAGCCAAGTTGCTCGAAATGCGAGAAATGGGCGAAGAATATCATGATGCCCTAAAACAAATGGGCGATTTGAGGAATGTTTCAAGATACAATCCTGTGCTTCGTGAATGGTACATTGAGCAAAGAGGCAGGTTCGATGATGCTATAGTAAAACATAGAAAACTTTGCGATTAATGCAATACGTCGCAGTACGAGTTCGCCAGGTTGCTTTCAGGTATTCCCAGTTTTCTGCCGAAGAAATCTGTCCCGGCAAGAAAAGCCAGAATGACCGGAGACGAGGAATCCCTGATATCTGTCGATGTTTGACGAAACAGCTATGGAGGACAAAAATGTTGATCAGTCTAGCAAAGGGTGATCTGGTGGTCATCAAGGATGATCAGATCGGCAGAATTGAGTCAATCAATTCATATTCAGTTCTGGTCAAAGTGCTGACAGCGACGGCACCTTGTTTGATCACCATTTTGATCACTGCGTTGCAGACCAAGGGTGTGATGGTTTGGAGGACAGATGCTGACGTGCTCCCCCGAACTGGCTGCGGACAGAGAGAACAGACATCGGGAAAGGAACCAAGATGAATAGGCGGCGAGGACCGAAAAGCAAGGCAATGCGAATGCTGGCTAGGGTCGATGGCAGTGAGGGAAACCTGACCGCCACACTCAACAAACGTGATCATTGCCCTGGTGAATCTCAGCGATTCACACAACGTATGACGGAAAATGAACTGAATGCTCAATTCCCGGAGTGGCGGAAGAAGTTGAATCGTGGCGAAAGCTATTGCCGACGATTCGAGCAGTCTCCCTGAAATGGAAGCTGCTGGCGGGAACGACTAACGGAGAACGAAGTGAATGCGAGAGAGTTGAGAAATAACGTCGAAGAACTTGCTGAAGAAGTGAGAGAAATCGAGGAAGCGGTGCGGCAGGATCCAGCAAATGTGTTGCTGGCAAAACACTTGCGCGAGATGCAGCAAAGCCATCAATCTGCCGAAAAGAAGGCAGTGCTGGCTGAAAGACAGGAACGGCAAAGTTCTCGTTCTCGCAGACGATGGATTGATCCAGAAGACGAGGATTGAAGAAAAGTGTCGCCGACCGGGACGATAAACATAGGCAATGGAAACCAAAACTTGGGAAGGCAGGTTTGTTTAGGTGCAAGTGCGCTCTTTGACGAGTGGCAGACACCTTGTGAATATCTTTACCAAAACTTGGTTCCTTTTTTAGACAGAAGTAGGGACAGACACCTCACGCTCGCAGGACGTGGCAGTATAATCTCCTGCCCCTCTGATATTCTGGGATCGAATATTATTTTTTCGACAATGAGGAAAAGAAAAATGAGATGTTCTAAAAGATGTAGACCTCCGCCGCAGTGAGATGTGGTCTGAAGACCAGACATCCATGCAGAGCAAGACCATGCATGGCAGGTTTCAATCCCGCTCAGCGGTGCTGTGGTCTGCAGACGTCCACACTGACAGGTGCGCCGGACCTGTCTGCTCCGTTTCAATCCCGCTCAGCGGTGCTGTGGTCTGCAGACGAATGATAATGTTTGTTTTGAGTTTCATTGATCTGGGTTTCAATCCCGCTCAGCGGTGCTGTGGTCTGCAGACGAAACAGAGTGAAGCGCACGAAGCCGAAATTCAGAATCGTTTCAATCCCGGCAGCCGCGGGAATGACAGAAGTAGGGAAGTCACCCTCGATAAAAAACAGAAGCTGGACCAGCCCTGCGTTCAGATGTATAACAAAAGGGCACGGCCTGTGCTGCGAGCGGAATCTCATCGCAAAGTAGGTTTTTTTACCGAAACGCATCGAGACGAAGTCGTAGCACAGGCTTTTTCATTTTGAAGTTGAGATCTCAAGTTAAACTTGATAGTCTAAGAGGAGCAACATGAGAGTTGATTGAGATATCGACGCAAATAAGTTGAGCATCGCAAGTTGAGATCGATCTCAACTTCGGCACTTTTTGATCGACCGACGTGAGGCAGGAGAAAATGATGATCACAATCCTAGAATTACAATTCGAGCAGGCTTATGACACAACGAAAATGATCACAGAAATGATCAGAATTGCGACAATCAATCAGTGTCATGTTGCAACCTTTGTCGCCTATTCTGGTCGGACATTCATTGACCGCAGACTTGTTGTGTCCGCGGAAACCAATCCTGCAATTGCCTGGGCAAATCTGGCAGACACAGGATTAGAGAAAAATTGTGGAAGAATCAATTTCCCGAAGGGATGGGTTGATCTTCACTGGTCAAAGCAAAATCAAGGATGTGGTGGGTGATTTCCCTGAATCTGGTTGCCTGTCGAGGAACAACAACCAAGGAGAGATGGGATGCAAGTTCATGCGGCGAAGGGAGACGACGGGATCTACAAATCTCGCCCGCCGACCATCGGAAGGTCATCGGCAGTGGATGTGGGTTACTGATGACCAAAAGATAATCTACTAGGAAGATATCCCGGAGGTTCACCCAACCACCAGAGAATCTTTGGAGATAGGAAAGCCCATCGTGGGATTCCTCAGTCATCCATGATTCCCTGAACTGTCAAGGAGAGACAGGAACAAAAACCAAGGAGACGAAGATGACGAAGTTTGAGGTGTTGGAGCACGCCGAGCGGTTCATCGTCGGGCGGGTTCACCTGAAGACCCGTGGCACCCGCCACAAGGTCGTTCCGGGAATCAAGTTCGTGGAGATGAATGACGGGAAGATCTCGGTGGGCTGGGCGACTTGTCTCCACAAGGCGATGGAGAAGGCGAAGTCCTACGCTCGCCGGTCAGATGCGGTCAAGCTGCTCAACAAGGTCTGCCCACCGGCTTGACACAATGTGGAAGCCCGGATGACACAAGGTTGCTGCCCAGGACCTTTTGATGGTTGACGGGCAGAGTCTCCGGGAAGTGGCTGCGGTTGCCCATTTGAAAGATGCAAAACCTGGGAGTGAAGAACGTTTGAGCTGATGGAGCAATCCAGTTGACGCGAGTTCTTCACTCCTCGGATTGATTTCAAAGGAGTCAAAGATGAGAAGGTGTGTTGCAGAAGATGTCATCCGGGAGCAATGCAAGCGAAGAGACAATCTTCCTTTGACAGAAGAGGACGTAGCAAACATCCTCGCAAATGCTGGCAAGGAGAAGAAGTTTCTTGTCATGAAGGTGAGTGATTTTTCCCCGGGCAGCCCCTTCTTTGCTACAACAGAGGATATCGAGCAAATGTTTGTGACTCTTCCCGACCAGACGGCATGGCTGAAATACTTTGATCTGGATGATCAAGGGCAAGAAGTTCAAGCCAAGATTGAATCAGTCGAACTCTCCTTTGTCAGAAGTGAGTAGCTGTTCCTACAAATCGAGAACTGTCATAGAATCCAAATCAGGAGAAAGAAATGACAATCAAAGAATTGGCTGACACATTGCGAGATCTGTCCCTTGAAGTGTCAGGAATCTGTCAATCTCTTGTGCCAGGAGATCCTCAATTCCTGCCATTTTGTGGAATCTCGACAGCGATTGAGGATATGGCAGTTGACGCCAGGGTTGAATCCAATCGCCTCATCGGCAACGGACTCACTGATGAAGAAGGGAATCCAATCCCCTGAACTGATGCCGAAGGGGAAGAACATCAAGCAGGAGAGGAAAATGAGCTACCCGAAGAACAAAACTGGGTTGCCGTTCGGAGGCTACTTTCGGACTTCTGCCGGACATCCTGGCCGTGTTGCCGGTCCAAGCAACCGGATGCGGACCTTCTGTGAGGTGTGGGGGGTCTGTCAAGAGTGTGGCGATCTCTACACCAACACTCTGCAACCGATCACGAAGGAGCAATTCGAGCAGGAGTTGAAGGCGCAAGGCTATGATCCTGTGAAGAATCCTTCACGGATTGAGAACCTTCGCAAGTTCGACAAGGAACAGACTTCTCCCTGAAATGCCCACAGAGGGGTAGAACTATCAGTAGGAGGACAGAGATGTCGTGGTCTGATAACCTTGCAGAAGCCAAGGAATACGCCTTGATTGGCATTGAATCCGACAAGGCGGGGGAGTTTGAGATGTCATGCGAAGCCTGGGAGAGTGCCTACAATCTCGCCCTGGGGTTCGACGAGAGAGATGACTTCTGGCAGAAGTTTCTCGCGGCAGAGAAGAAGCTGCGAGACGCTGAAGAGGCGCAACAGGCTCGTGTCTGGAAGGGATGCTGATGATACACAGCGTGATCAAATGGTTGTGTCCTGACAACGACGCTCCGAACTTCAACGGACTGAGATATGCCATAAAGGTGACTGCAACGCCATTGCCAGAGAAGCAGGCCGAGGAGGAACATGGTTTTTCTCCGGCAGTCAAAGTTGAGATCGTTGTCCATTGTTCATGCGGACGCGATCACATCATCTACACAGAAGTGCAAAAAGTGTGATGGCTGATTCCCTGAAAAATCGAAGGATTAGCGGAACGACCAATAAGGAGCAGAGACAATGTTCATCTTGCGGGCAGACAGCATGGACGGAGAAAAGTCCGTTCAAGTCTGTGGAGACTACAAAAGCCTGTGGCACGTTTTCTATTCCTTTCTGGAATCAAAGTTCGCGTGCCGGTTGACAATTTCGGATGGATTGACCAGATACGATCCAACTAAGGGCGGGACTCCTGTCTCGTTGAAGGATGGTCGATCAATCGTCATCGAGGAGGCAAAGCCGTTCCGTCTTGTTGGTGCCGCGGTTTATATCCCTCAATCAGAAACTCAATTCATTCCGCGACACGCCGAGGAGAAAACTCTCTTCGACAAGTCCAATTCTGCCCGTCGAGTGGGCATTGGTATTGACGTTGGCGATATTCTCTTTAAGGATATCATCCGCTTCGTTTCACAGTACACCTGGGAAGAGATTACCTACTCTCCGCCGGAGAGGATGGATACCCTTCCCTGAACTAATTGGCATCGCAGAGAACATCAATCAGGAGAAAACGATGAAGGCGGTCAAGCTGGAGGAGTTCAAACTGACTTCCTCCATTGCTCGGAACTTGGCAGAAAACATGTGGGGTCGCGGTGGAACGAGCACTCATCGCACCAACCGCAAAGGTGTTTTCTATTTCAGTTGCAGCGGGCACGGGGGATATGTGGTCGACGCCAACGCTTTGACCGAAGCGGAAAGGGCAAAGATCGAGCAATATGCAAAGCCCGATCATCTTTCTTTGGCGGTGCAAAGTCGGAAAGATGGCAAGTTTGTCATCGCGGTGCGAGATCCTCGCGTTCACCAGAAGAGTGTGAGTTTCTATGCTGATGAGGGACCGACAAAGTTTGAGCAATATCCAATCTTCTTCTTTGAGGAAGACTGCGCCTGGGCTTTGTTGGAGGTGATGACTGACATCCGTTGTCCAGATCATGAAAACTGGGCAATAGGGCGGCACGGACCTGGATATACCGACCAGGAGCGCCAGCGAACCTTCAAGCAGTGGTTCCCTGAAAAACTGGGGAATTGACCGAACAACCAACAAGGAGACTGGAATGAACGTGAAGAGTGTTGAGGTGGTGGTGAAGTTTGAGGATGGCGCCGGTGGTGGTGAGATTTCCGCTCCGACCTTCGCGAAGGCGATTGCTGTTGCGAAGCCGATGGCGGAAGCCGCTCAGATATCTGCCACAGCGGATCTGTATGTCAACGGAGTGTGGACGGAAACTCAGCTCCATATCACCGATGACACCGACCCGGAGACCGACTCCGACCTGCAGGCGGATGTCTACCTGATCGATCGCCTCCTGGAGTTCCTCAATCCCGAGACCGACCTCCCCTGAAAAATCGGGAGCCTAGCTGAACAGATATCAAGGAGATTGAGATGAAAATCAGTGAGGTTCTTGAGAACCCGATCTTCCAGAAGATACTCAAGCTGATGCCCGAGGGCGAGGTGGTGCTGGCTGGAGAGGGTTCCGCTATTCCCGTCATCGGGCGGGTCTGTCAGAACGACAAGATATTCTTCGGCATCGGAGCCGCCGAGAAGCTGGACAGATCCGTCTCTTTAGCGACCTTCGCCAAGCTGTTGCGAAAGGCTCTGAAAACCTACGGGGACATCCAGATCCAGATTGGTCGATGGGATCAACAGATGTTCATTCCGGTTGTCCCTGCGAAAGGATGTCATTGGGGATGGATCACCTCGAACCTCAAACTGCTCACCCGAACGAAGCGGGATGACGCAGTTGCTGCGCTGGTTTTCGAGTGAAAGAAGAAAAGGGGAGGAGACTGCAAACCTCCCCTGAACTGGTTGGAAAAGCAATGAATCAGAGGCAGGAGAGTGAGATGGAAAAGGTTTCTCTTGAGGAAATGCAGGCGATGATGGCAGGAACGAGAAATAGTCCTGTTTAGCCATACCTTTTCTAAAGGAGACGTCAAGAAGTTTATTTGGCGTCCTGGTGCGAGGATCGAATACGGATTCGTGTTGTCAACGCCAGATGGACAAGAAATTGCCTCTGATGTTGATTACGACATCGACCGAGCGATGGAGATGTATAATCGCTTTGTCGAACCATCCTGATCAAAGAATAGTAGGCGGAGAGAGCAATGAAGACACAGAAAATCGAAATCGAGGTTCGCATTCCCGAACACGAAATTGGGGATGTCGTCGAGTTCTATCATGGACTCGGCGGTCGGATTAGAGGCGAGGTGGTAGGCTTATCTGACGCTAGTGGAAAATGGGCTTGGACCGCTAAAGGCGGTCTGTCAGTAAGAACCGACTGGTCGGCAGGTTACGCCATCAAGTGTCTTTCTGGATCCGCCGACGGCGATGGAGCAACGTTGGAGGGGATTGTTCTCACATTCCCCTTGGGGATTGTTGAGGACGGTCAATTCCCTGAATCTGTTGGTTGAAACAAGAACGGACATCAGCTTGGGAGGCTGAGGAGGCTGACTGGACAAGGTGCGCGTGATCCGCCCGATGAGGGACTCCAATCCTTGTCTGCGAAACCAGACTCTGCACAACGAAATCCTGCCATTGAGCAGGTGTGGGGAGAAGACTGCAAACTCTCCACAAAACAATTTTCCTGAAATGACAATGGACTGGAAGAACAACAACAGGAGACAGGAAGATGGTATTTGAGCCGGCGGCGGGAATGCACATCATTAGAGCCGCAAAACAATCTCACCAGCTTCGGCGTTCTCATCAAGGGGAAATCGAAATGGTGTTCAACTCTGTGCGACTCCAAATCGACGAGACGATGACAATCACAGACATCATCCGATACTACGCCGGGGAGCTGCGCGTAAGTTTCGATGATCTCGTCGATCAGGCATTCTACGCATATTGAGGAATGTCCCCTGAACTGACAGGAACAAGGCAGAACAGAAGTCAGGAGACAGGAATGCTTCGTGAAAATATCGTCAGAATGATTCGGGAGGAGCAGACGCCTCTGACGGTTGAATGGCGATATCTCACTCCGCGGATCACCGTGAGTGAGATTATTGCTTCGTGTCGCAGGATTGTCGTCCTGCGAAAAGTGCTGAAGACACTTCCCTGAACTGACAAGTGCAAGGAAGAACAACAACCAGGAGACAGGACAATGCAACTGGTGAGAGTCAATCCGCAAGGAATCACTGCTATTTCGATTCGTGACAAGGCGACATTCGCCGGAGAGCGCAACACTCGCTTCCGGGTCCGTCGCCAAGGATTTGACCGCATCGTCGGGATCAATGAGAAGACCGGCGGGCCGATCAAGGCGGCAAAGTTGCTACTGGTTGATGTCGATGCCAGGGCAACCAAGTGCGGGGACTTCGTGATCTGCACTTGTCAGGGTCCGGTTCTCGACAAGTTGGATTGGGAAGAGATGCGGGAGCTCGCCGACCGGCTCAACCACGGATGGATCACCAAGGAGCAGGCTCGGGAGGAATATCTCTCACACCACCAACTCATTCCCTGAACTGCCCACAGGTGGGCAGTATTGTAAGAAGGAGACAAAGATTATTGTCAACGGCACAACCTATCATGACCGAACCGAAGGCGAAGAAGGAAGCACGGGAGCACCTGCTCCCCTGAACCGAAGGCAGCCTGACAGAACAACCAATGTGAGAGGAAAGGCACCTCCTTCCTCACCGCCGAGAAGATGAGCAGGTGAGAGGCGCATAGGAGGAACCGTGCCGGGGTGAATGCAACCCCCCTCTCGCCTCCCCTGAACTGGGGAACGGAGCAGAGAACAGAGAGCACGGGAAGAGAGGCAGCCGGCAGACAGCACAGACTACCTCTCCTGAACCGTGAAGTAGGACCCGGCAACTCGGGTGTTGCCGGAAGGACATTGTGAAACCTATTAGACCTAATTGAAAGGAAGGTAGACCAATGCAGCCCCTTCGGGGGCGAATACCAAGCCTCGCAGAAGTGCGTCTCGGCGACTTCTGTAAACTGGCTACCCGAGATGAAATCTAGTTTTGGTGAAATGTGCATCAATGCAGCCTGGACTGCTGAGAAGGAACCAGTCTGGTTGAGTGTCAATACTCGCAGAAACCAGGATGAAATCAAGGAGAAGCCCTACTCTCAAAAAGGGCGGCTGCTATTCCCCGGTTAGCAGCCGATTGAAATCTGTAAAACCGACATGTGACTCGAAATCCGGGGATCTAAACATAAAATGACGGGTGTAAAAGGTCCTGTCGTGAGAATACTGGAAACAAGGTTCTTTCGGCAGGACCTTTCATATTTCCCTGAATCCTTCAGATCCAGTCGGAATCAAAGGTGGAGAAGGAAAGTGGATAATCCGAAGGTTGGCGATCTGGTCTGCGTCGATGGTGAGGTGTTCCTCATTGTCGAAGTTGAAGATCGGGTCGCAATCTTGAGTAAACTCACTGACAATCACATGTCAATTCCCACGACCCGGACATGGGGTTTTGCCTCCCTCCGCAGCACTGACCGCAAGGTGTGGGAGGACTGACTGATTTCCTGAAAAACAAGAATCAGCGAGGAACACCAACCGGAGAAGGAAATGTTCAACCCATTCGGGTTCAAAGAGGACGTGTTCGCTGCAATCGAGACGAAGCCAGGGATCGGCATCCCCGCGATTGCCAAGAGCACGGGGTTGACGCAGGGAATGGTCCTGGTCGCAGTTTCGGTACTGCTCAAGTCCGGACACATCGAAAACATCAGGTCTGGACTCAAAGTGAGGATTGACTGATTCCCTGAATCGAGCAAGTCGAGTGGGAACAACAGATGGAGAAGGAAATGGAAATCAAGGTTGGCGATCTCATCGATTTCAAGGGCGACATCTATGAGATCGAGGATCGGACAGGACGTGCCTGTCCTGATGCTCCTGGTGTGTTGTGTGCTGCGCGATTGACAACCCACAACCCTGCCAACCCGTTCAGAATCCGTATCGTCGATGGTCGACTGGTGCTCGGCAAGGAGATGGTTCCTTCCGAGCGACAGGTCTGGCGGTAATCCCTGAACATTCCCGGTCAGATCGGAATCAAAGACGGAGAGGACAAATGTTTGGATACCTGTGCTATGTGGTTTCTGTGCTCTGTCTGATGCTCGCCGTATGGTTGAGATACAAAGCGGAGAAGAAGCAGGAGCACGAGGAAGCAAAGCAGAAGCACGCCCGAGCCGTCGAGGTCGGATGTCTGCAATTCGAGCAAGATGAACTGCTGATTCAAGCGATACGTGTTCTTGAAACAGCGAGAATCGTTGGGCTTTGCCATTCCGCTTGGGTCCTCATTGCTTGGGCACAGGAAAATGTGGACCGGGCCGAGGAGATCGGGAAACAAATCGGAGAAACTTCCCCGCTCGGAAAAGACATTGAACATGAGATTCAAAGTGAGATTTGTCTCATCCCGAAGCGGATGTGGAACGAACAATTCCAAGAAGACGAGCATATCAACAATTTCGTCAGACGATAGCCCCTGAACCCTACCAGTCGATGCAGAATGGAAAATTAGGAGCAGAGGTAATGGCAATCGAGGACATCGCAAATGCCGAGGTTGAGAGGACTTGCAAGCTGGAAGAGGTCTGCGGCGGTCCTGACCGAGCCTTCAGGATGATGCGTCTTTGGTCTTCGGCCCACCGGGCGGCGAGCGGCAACAGGTTCACCTTGTCGAATATCCACCACGTTGATCCTGTCGCCATGTTCCGCAACCTTGCGAAACAAGAGAGGTTTTCGGAGGAAGCAATCAGAGTCTGGTTGGAAGAAACTGACTGACTCCCTGAATCAAGCAAGTCTTGCAGGAACGACAAGCAGGAGAGTGAGAGATGAAGTTCAGAGTCTACTTGCCATCGAAACGCTGCCTGGAGATCCTGCGGGACGAGAGCGAACTTTATCTCGTCATTGGTAAGGAAGTGCCGACCATCTGGACAGCCATCAGACTTGCCAGATCGATTCTGGCTTGGTTTGCAAGGAAGGAGATCGGAGTCTATTGTGCCATCTTCTATGGCAAAGACATCTGGTCTGACGTCGAAGTTGCAAAGGTGAAAGATTCGGGGGAAGTGAACTTCACCGATGAGGCGATCAATATGCTCGAACAGGAGGAATCCTGAATCCCTGAATCGAGCAAGGATGCCGAGAACTGCACACAGGAGACATCGGATGCCAGACGGAATGGACAGGGACAAAATCCTGTCAAAGCCAGTGGGGAGCTACCGCGGCAGTTATGACTTGGCTGCCCGGAGGGATGTCTACGCTGTTCGTCGCCACATCATGCGACTGAGCCGCAAAAAGGTGTTTCAGATCCTGGTCGTGTGCCTGGGTCAACTGATGTGGATCAACGTCAATGAGGGTGAAGTGACGATATTCTGAATCCCTGAATCTCACCAGTCAAGGCGGAATCCAAGGTGGAGAGAGAAGATGAGCCGGCAATCAGAAGTAGTAGATAGCTTCCTCCGTTGCGATTGGAAGAAGTCGAAGGCGGGCAACCTGTGGACTGCCAACGGGGTGATCTTCACCTATCAGGTGAGATTGGCGGAGTGGCAAGGTGGGCAGATCCATCTTTGTGAAGGATTCCTCGGAACGCGCCACACGCAAACTTCGACGATCCATCGCAATTTGATTGCACGGGCGATGTGTGATGCCGGATTGTCGGTCTTTGCCTTTGACACCGGCGAAGCGATCACTGGTGAAGAAGTGTGCAGGCGTCTGATTCCCTGAAAAACAGGAATCAAGGGGGAACATCAACCGGAGAGAGAAAATGACGTTGTTGGACAGAACCCGGGAAGCAGCGGGCAGCTTCGCTCCTGAGCAACTGATCGACGTGCTGCACCATCTCGTGGTCGATCTCGAGTTCAAGGGGGCAAGGAACTCCTTGCGGACTCCTCTCCGGGACGCCCTGGAACTGGTGGAAACCGCTAAGCATGTTCTGCAGATGATGGTTCTCGCCTCCTATCGGGGAGTCGACTACCATCCCGATGCTTCGATGGATCTTCGTTGCATTTCCGGCTTGAAGGTCTATCGTGACCTGATGAAGATGGCAGTCGGAGCATTAGAGGAACTCGAGCAGTCTCCCTGAAAAATGGGGACCAAGGGGGAACACAAACCGGAGAGAGACATGCACCAAATCACACTTGATGAGATGCTCGCCGCAGTGGACGATGTCGATGTCCAATTGGCATCGTCGACCAGCGAGGAGGGGCACGTCAAGAGACTCAATTTCAGACCGGCTGCAATGTTTCCCTATCTGATCACTTGGAAAGTGGCAGACAAAGAGGGAAAGAAATGGGTCAAAGAAGGGGAAAAACGAGTCAAGTCTGCGATCGGGGCGGTTGAGGAATACAACAGGCACCTCCCTTGAACTGCTCCTCTAAAGCAGGAACAACAAGTGTGGCAGAGAAATAGCACTGGCACCCGGAAGCATTGACAGGTTAGTGCCCCGCGAAAAGCGGATGCGACGGAAAAGAGACAGGTCGGAGGCAATTCAGAGAAACCTGTTCAATGAAAATCCTCTGCTCGTAGTGCCAGTGTTCTCTTGCCCCTGAAAAAAGAAGGAATCGAAGGAACAAGAGACAGAGAGAAGTGATGAGCCCTTGTACCAGAATGGAAGAAGCCCGAAAACTGCCGCTTGGACACACAGAGCGAGCAGCAGCTTCGAGGGCACTGGTAGTTGAGTATGGGGCGTGCCAAAAGCGTCAGCGGGAACTTCACGAAACTCTGATGCCATTCAAACTGCGTCACCGGCTAGGTCCCGGCAGCGCCTCCTGTACTGGATACCAATCTCGGCAGATCATTGCACATCTCGACAAAGAGTGTCGAGTCCGACGGTGCAATCTCATTGAAGCAACTTCTCCAGGAGCGGGAGGATTTTACCGTTCACAAGGGAAAACGATTGGTCTTCCGAGTTTGGATCACATCTACATCTTGACCCTCCTGCACGAATACGCACATCATCTTTTTTCCCAAGAGAAGATGAGAGGGGCAGTGCATGGCGAACAGTTCATCTTCTGTTTGGAATGGATCTATAATGTGTTGGAGACTACAAGGTTTCTGCACAAGGTGATGGGATTGGATGTTCCCTGAAAAAAGAAGGAATCGAAGGAACAGCGACCAGGAGACAGGCAAGTGAAGGTCAACAAGATCGAAGTGCTTTCGTGAGTCCTGTTCCCTTCTCCCCTGAATCTAGAAATCCAGACATGAACATCAATCATCGGGAGAGCCGAGACTCTTCCGGGAGAAACAGATGGAATTGAGATTCGTCGGGAATTACGCGGAGGTCATCTCGGACTACGCCGAGTTTCAACAATTCCGCGATGCCGAAAAGAACTTTCCCCCGTGGCAAGCTGGATTCACATACCGCAAAGCAGACCGGATCTGGTGGTGCTATGCATCGCAGACCTGGAAAATCGACGACTTGCGTCGATTCTGTAATTGCGCCGCTCTCGCGGGTTTCCCCGGTCTGACCGAACCGGAAGAAGGCTCGCCAAACGAGATCGGAGAAGTCGACTCGTCCCCGATTGCTCCCCCGGCGACCTACACCATAGTGTGGAGTGAGGAAGACTACACAACGATCCGGTTAGAGGAACCCTGGGAAGGGTGCAAAGTTTCTCCGGGAACTTTGGTCCTGTCAGTCCTGACCGGCTGCGACAACACCTCCGACTTCACAAAGATCGGGTTTGTCGACATGAAATGTGAAGTCAATATCTGGCAACGCGCAAGCGGTCAGGATTGGACAAAGGCAATCGAGTCCTGTCAGGTGCTCGCGCAAGGAGGCTTGGAGGCGCAACAGGAATGTCGGGAGTGCTATGCCCTGCGGAGCGGCAAGTGTGCTTGCTGCGGGAGGGTTCTGACCGTTCCTGCTTCTCTTCACAGAGGATTAGGTCCGACCTGCGCCAACAAGTTCTGAAATATCACAGGGGGAAGGGACCGACTGACCTTCCTCCCTGAACTGAGGAACGGAGCAGGGAACAGAGAGTGTGGGAAGATAGAAGCCCACACGAGAGACAGAGAGACAGAGTAAAGTTGACCGAAGTGCGGAAGGAAAACCGCCACAAACAAACCAAAGAGACAGCTTCTGGGATCCGCTCCGCCAGAAGTGAAGTTTGAAATAGGGCGGTGCGACCTGCGGGGAAAGTGCCGCAGAGTTAATTAGGACTGAGCAAACTCTCCTGCGGGAACCACACCTGACTCTGAGGTGCCCGCAGGGGCTTTGCATTTGTGGAGAACTGAATTGCAGTTTGCTTGCGCCTTGGTTCTGTATGTGGTCTGCATTGCCCTGGCTTGGTTCGGAGGGAATGAAACAGCCGACCACATCCTGCGTCACAAGGACCACACAGGACGCTGAGAGGGGCAAGGAGGCTAGGGCAGGTTCGAGACTGAGGAATGGACCGGAATCGAGCAAGCCTGCCCTTCACGGGATTTCTAGGGGTCTCACGGGGCTTGCATAGATTCCCTGAAAAAACAAGTCTGGCAAGGAACACAAACCAGGAGAGACTGAGATGAGGCGCGTCGTCGAGCAGGAAATCAAAGAGACGCAGGATGTGACCCTAGGCGAGCTCGCCGACGAGCTGCTGCCGCCGAGGGATGTCGTGGAGATGCTCCGTGTCGTGTTCACGCAAGACCAGTTTGCGGAACTGGTTGACTACATCCGCTTCCGGATGGTCTATCCCTGAACTAACAGGAAGCAGGGGGAACAGGAAGCACGGAGAGACAGGATGAAGGTGGCAAAGGCGTCTCGGATCTTTGCTAAGTCAGTGGTAGTGGTGGGATGGAAGACTCTGAGCATCCTGGCGCGAGTAGGGGCATACGCCACCACCGGTTTGGTACTGGCGTTGCCCGGCGGCACCTCGGGAACGTTGAACCCGGACGATGCCCTGCTTGAGCACCTGGCGATAAACAAACTCGGCAGCGCAGCCGGAAGGCTATTTCATATTGCCGAAATAGATGGTGAGTTCCTCACCGCGCTCCAGGAACTGCGGGATGGACTGCCATTGAAATAATGGACGAACAGTGGTAAGAAGGATCAGTGCTCAGAAACTCAATGAAAATTACAATTGAATGCAAGATTGCAGCAGCCATCTGTTTGTTCTGTTTGTTTGGAATCTTCACCTATGCAAGTTCAAACTATTTGAAGATTCCTGACAAACAGAACAATGAACCAGTCTGGTCAATCTCATCAACAGATGGCAACTCAATCGAGTTCAATTTGAAATAGAGGAGACTGATGCCCACGACTCTCAACTTCAAGTTGTGAAAGAGCGAGACAAGTTGAGAGAGAAAGAGTCAAAAAAAGATTTCGCTCTAGGGACGAAAAAAAGATGAACTTGACAACCAAGCCATCCAAGTTTTTCTGGTGTCATGTTTCGTCAGTTGAGATCTGGTTGAGATTGAGTTGAGAAACAGAGTGTTGCCTGATGTCAGCTTTGTTCACCTTTCGTCAACGACAGCAGGCAACGAAAGAAAACATTAGGTGAAGTTGTCTGACACCAGATGACGAAACACAACATAGCATTACACTGGACAACAAATTGCAACACCAGACAACGAAACATTTCATTGAACAACAGCAGGTGAATACAGGCAACGTAGGATGACAGCAGGCAACGCCAGGCAACAACAGAGTGTGACAAAACCTTGTGTCAACCTTTGTTGCCTTCGGCAACCTTTGGTTGTGCAGTGTTACCTTGTGTTACCTACGAAACCTAACGAAACATAACAGCATGTGAACACAGGTAAATTCAGGTAACAAAACATAAACAAACATAAACAAACATAAACAAACATAAACAAACATAAACAAACATAAATTTAGATACCAATAGATAAAATGACCCCCGGGGGTCTCAAAAAACACTGGAGTCCCGTTTCCTTGGGACTCCTCTGGCAATCAAACGGGACTCCAGTGTGGGGTCCCACCTTCCTGGCTTGAACAATTTTTTTGTTTGCAGCAAAATCAACAATCAAAACTTTTGTGTTGCAAATTCTGGACCCCCGTGGTGTGTTTGATTTCCGAAAGAGGACCCATCGTTGGAGTTTCTTTTTCATGTCTGAAATAGATCTTTTTTCTGTTCTTGAAAATCCAAAGGGGTGGGGTCTTTCAATTTTCAAAAGGGGACCCTATTGCTCACAATCCATTTTTCACCCGGGGATCTAGTTTCTTCTTCAAATCAAATCTTTGATCAGTGGATAGGTCTTTTTCAACTCTCTTTTCAAAGCGTTTGAATATCTATCTTCCAATTGATCCACGATTGCTTGAATTGAAGATTGTTGATTGGCAAACATTCTGAAGGGGAATCTGATTCTGTCAACTTTTCAAATCTGCTCCGGACTTCCATTCCAGATAGATCCTTGCTGCCGTTGCTTCAATTTCTGATTGATTGAAAAAATAACCATTGACATAGCCCAACACCGAGCCCAATGTTTTGGGATCATAGTCTAATGAATAGTCATCGTCTCTGATTAAAGTTTGAAGGACGTTCTGAACCACATGCTTCAGTTCATGAAAAAGAATTCCCTTTGTATTGTCATCAATTTTGTTTCTGCCTGTCGTGATTGGCAGATAGATCCAATTAATCTCTTGTGAAAACATTGCTCTTGAAAATTCTGGTGTTGGACTGATTTCAATTTCGCAAACAAATTTGTCTGGTGCGTTCCATTCTTCATCGGTTGCCTTGAACAAAGCTTTCAGCGCATTTCCGAACTTGAACTTGAACCAATTGTCATTGTTGTTGCGATGCTGCCTTCCCTTGATTTCATTTTGCAACATTCTGACAATCCTGTTTGCTTCAGATTGAATTGCTTGAATCTTGGAATTGACTGAGGCAATTTTTTTCATTGCTTCCTGATTTTCAACTGCCAGTTTGAGCCACATTCTGCTTCTCCTGTGTTCCTGTTCTCTCAATTTTTTGTTTTTTCCTGCTTGGTTGTTGAAATCAATCTTTTGATTGAGCATTCTGATCGAAAGGAGGACATTGGATGAACCACCAGTCTGCACATTTGATCGCTGCTCGCAACATTTCGCCAGAGAACATCGCCAACTGGAGCCATGTTTCTGGCGTAGATTTGGTTTTGTTCGTAGGAGAACAACCAAATCTGCTTGCCATTGTTTCATTGCTGTCTGATCGTTTCAGAGCCTGGAACACAATCCACGGGTGCTTTGTCAATCAGGACACCCTGATTGATTCGATGTGTCTCACATCTGACAGAGAATTTTATTCTTTTGATTTGCGAGAGATTTTTGTTCTTCGCAGATATTTTTTCAGACTGGTCGCACTGCGAAGAAATTTGATCGAATTTGATCTCGATGAAAGATTTGCAAAATTGGCTGTTGATTGGATTTTTTCTCAATGCCTGCTCAATGAGATTGCATTATGAACAATTTCACGAAAGAAATCATTTCTCGCCCCCATTTGCGTGGCATTTATTTGCACAATTGCCTGACTCTTTCTCTCAACACAATGGCTGACGATTCGCACAAAGAAATTGTCGTCATTCTTCAAGATACGCACGGCTGCAAGCACATTTTCTTTGATTCATTGTCTGGCCCTCGATCAATGTTACACCGCATCAAATGGTTCAACCCCCCACTGCACAACATCCTGGAAATTTTCATCACCAGTCAAATAGGATATCACACGGCGATCCCCAGATCTTTGAAATTGTTTCAAAAATTTTGCAGTGTTCTTGATTCTTTGTCAAAATTTGATCAAAAATTCTCGGAAAAAATGACCAATCAATTCATCAGAATCATTTGCAACTGGGAGTGCGATCTGGCGCAATGACATTTAATTTTTCAAAAATTTCTTTTGAAGGAATTTTTGTTTCATTCTTTGAAAGATCGATCTGATGGAAAAGATTGCACAGCTATGGTCATCAGAATGGACCAGTTTCCAAAAAAGTATCAAATGGATGTCTACACATCCAGAAGCTGGAATGTCTAACTGGAAGACTACTCTGAGTCGATTGTCATATTTGGTCGCATCCAGTCTTTTTCGTGAAGTTTTTGTGTCAGCATTCGACCAAGGAACAATGCCTATGCGTTCCGTTGAAGATGCCATTCATGCCATGCGTCCGTATCTCCAGAGCGGTTCGTGGTGAGCCACTGCCTGCTGTTGGATTGTGTCGTGAAATTTTTGCACACTTCTCGTCAATCCTGTTCAGCAGTGAAGAAACTGCCCGTGGGCACCTAGACTCATTGTCAACGCCGTGGGCAGACAAACAATGGAATCGTAGAATTCATCCAATTTTGAATTTCTTTGGCAAAGATCCTGCTGGATTGCAGCAAATCCAGAGATCTATCTTCACGACTCAAGATGTTGATTCTTGGGTTGAGTCTGTTTTGGACTTGAAATGGATGAAATCACACGTTGATGATTCATTTCATCCTGAAACCCAATTTTTGAATTTGAATCAAGAGCAGTGGAACCAGATCAGAGAATCAGTGGAAGATCAAATTCCAGAACAAGAAATGATTTGGGATGAAGAACAAGAAATTCCAGATCCAGACTGGGGATTCATGGCGCATGACTATGTTGTTGCTGAATTGTTTTTTCAACTGCTTTCGATTGATCTGGTGTCTCTGAATGAAGACTTGAAATCTGTGGCAGACAAAGTGTTTTCTTTGATGCGAAGAATGTTTCCTGAAATGGCCGACGGTGCTGCTGGGACTGCGACAAATCGACTTGGCATCATGGGATATTGGAAGTCAATCGTTGTCAAATTGCAAAAATTGATTGAAGAAACCAAAAAATTCATAGAAGAAAATCCAATTGTGTTTTTGAATCCTGCGCACTATTGGCAAAGGGTGAAAACCACGAATTATAGGAGATTGTCTGATGATTTTGCAGAATCGTTTCAAAATTGGATGTTGCACAAAGACAGATCGGCTCGTCTAATTGACTATGGAGAAACCGGATTTTTTGCCTCATTGAAAGATTATTTAGACGACAAGTTGCCGGTCTGGGCAACAGCTTTGGCTGAAATTTACATCGCACACATCATCAGCAACCCATCGCAAGATTATGCTTTTTTTGCAATGCCATTCAAGTATTTTCAAGTTTTGACACCGAGAGATGTTTGGAACATGCCGGAAATGAGAAAACAAATTTTATCTTCTATCAAAAATTTACATTCTTCTTTTCGCCGAGGAAAATTTCTGCTGGAAGATCAATTGAGGGGAAGGGGGATTGACGATCCGGCTGCATTTGTTTCTGACCCTGCTAATCAAGAATTTTTGAGATTGTTGAGAGAAAATGCCAGAAATGTGCCCGAATCTGAATTTCCAGAATTTGAATGGGAAAAACACTGGGAAAAATTGAGAGAAGTTGATCCAGAAGAACATGTCAGTTTGATGGAAACTCGCAAACCAAGCCGCTCAGAACCAACTAGACGAGAAACAAGTCTGCGAAGAAAATTGTTCAAGATGTCCTTTGCTTTGGAATCTTTCGATGATTTTGAATCTGCTGACAGATTGATGCTGCTGACTTGCCATTGAGAATTTTGCGTGCCACTTGAAAAGCACCCCAGTGGTGAGCATCCTGATGGCGAAGGAGAATTGTGCAATGCGACTTGAAAAATATTTGGAAATGTTGTCATCAATCCACAAAGAATCCGTGGTTAGAATTTTCAAGGAAAAAAATCAATGGAAATCCGAACTTGATCGAAATTTGAACGAATTCAAAGAATCCGATGTTTCTTCTGACATCCTCTTCACATTAGATCAAACATCAGCTTCTTGTTTGACTGCATTTTTCATTTTCAACCCCATTCAAGAACATTTGCTGTTGGCATATTTTTCCGAACGTTTTTGTGCCAGCGACATCACTTCACCACTTGAAATCGTCAAGTGGATCAGGACATCAGATGGAATGATGAAACATTGTTCTGTTGAGTTGCCTCTTTTCAGAAATTTTCATCGCATAAATAAAACATTGCTGCTGATTGATGATATCTCTGAAAGAAAAGAAACTAATTGGGTTTTTAAGTTGCAAAATCGATTGCGCAACGTGTGTATGAGGGAGTTGAGAGACAGATTTCAATGATGAAAGACCACCTTGAACATGTTTTGTCCAAAATCGCTGAAGAAAACTTGACCAGAGATCCAACAGGATTTCACAAAGAACGTCCGTTTGACTCGATACAAATATTCAAATATCAAGATGCCTTTGGTGAGAATGATGGCTGGTTCCGCGCTTATTCGATTGGTAGGGTTCTTGAAATAGTTCAATCAGATTGTGTATTTGTTGAGACAGAAAAAGATTCTGGCTGTTTGAATATTTGTCAAATTAATTCAGAAGAAGAAAAAGAAGAATATATCAATTTATTTTCATATAAATTTTTGGATGTGATTGATTATATGGATAATTTGATTTATATTGATGAATCTGGTATTTCAAATATAAATATATTAGATTATTTATATTTGTCAGATTATGCTCATATACTAAATAAATTAGACAATATAACAAATTTGAATTCTTATTGGTGTGAAAAATTTCGTTCAATAATCAGTAATGATTTTCAAAAATTATTTGGAGATTACAATCAAAGTGGATGAATTGCAAACTGGCAGAAGATGACTTTCAATATGTTGAAGGAAAAATTGAAGTTTGTTTTGAATTCTTTTCCAAATGTGGCTAAAACTTGCAACAGCTAATTCATTGATTCAAAAAATTCAATCCGAAGCGCGTAGATGCACTCGGATCCTGATTGGGCAATTGAAAGCCGAAATCAGACGGAAGCCTGCTTTTTGGTGGAAAGAAAATGTTGTTTTCTATGTCGATTCCAAATTCAGAATGAAGCCATATAGGATGAACATCGATCCGTCGTCGGAAATAGATTCAGAGAGATACATCATTGGTCCTAAAATTTTGTTTCAGATCAAAAAAATATCTGATCCAAAAACATTTTTCATTTTCCATCAAGGAGCAATGAATCCTCATCAAAATGAAATAGTCATCAATTTTTCTTTGAATCCAGAACCAATCAAAGACATTCGCCCCTCGGAAGAAAAAGAATTTTTTGATGTCATCTATTCCACCCTGGTTCATGAACTCAAACATTTTGTTCAGATATACCTTGGGACTTTGAACTTCGATGATTACTCCGGGGCAAAAAGATTGAGAGAAGAATCTGACAAATACGAATCAACAGACGAATCATCCGAAATTATAAAATTGAAAAAAGAAATACTTTCAACATATAGCTACTACAACTTGAAGGATGAGTTAGAAGCAGAAGCTTCTGCCATATATTCACGATGGCGAGGTGGAATGTCATTGGAGAATTCCATCAAATATTCCATTGAAGATTCAATCAACGCATTGATGATGAAAATTTATTTCAGTCAATATCTCAATGATGCAAACAAACAAAACATAATAGACTTTCTGAACAGATCCGTATCCAATTTCACAATTTCAGCAACAAATCAGATGAAAAAAGATTTTCCATTGATTGCGGCAGAATTGAAATGAAAACAATATAATAGTCCAAAGGAGAATTTTTGAAATGACAACAAAAGAAAAAAGAATGAATGCGTGGGGGGATATCAATTCCACAGCCAGGAACCCATCAATCTGGCAACTGACGTGCGAGTCCGACGAATCAATTTCTGATCCATTGATCGCAGAAGAAGTTCCAGAAGAATTTTTAGATTCCGATTGGAAGAAGATGCTGGTGATATCACAAAAGGCAAAAAACAAGTGCATCTTTGCAAAGGGATATCTGATTGCTCAATTTCCGTCTGGGTTGTTTATCGACAAAATAATGGAAGAACTGGCTGAATCTTTGACATTTGGAGACAAATATTCTCCACTTTCTATTCAGTTGTGGGAAGAAAAAGAAAAATTGAATTGTCTAATTGATGAAGACCTGGAACAATTTAGTTGTGTGAAAAGCTATATAGACGTTGTAAATTCAATCGAATTTGCTCAACTTGAAAATGTCAACGTTGTAGAATTGATAAGAACTTGGAACGATTTGAAAATTAAATTTTGCGACATAGTTGAAAGTGATTTGAAGAGAAGGGTTGGATGATTATTCTGAAATTTCTGGGAAATCTGATGGTGCTTTTGGCGGTGACATAGTTCTTTTCAATGACTCTCTTCCTTCTAACCAATCAATCAGAATATTCAATTGTTTTTCTATATATCTGCACGCCTCTTCTAATTGAGATTGGATGTTTCTATGTTCAATCAAACTGATTGCATCTGCATCTGTTTTGAAGTGAGTGATTGGTCGAACAACTTTTTCATACAAGCTGAAAATTTCATTCAATCCTGAATATTGGTCGTGATAGATGTTGTCAGAGATGAATGGATTTTCTTCATCTGATTGAAACAACTGAGTCATCACAAAAGGAGGATATGGTCTTTGCCAAGGTTTTAATTCTCGCCACTTGACGGACATCTCCTTCAATGATCCGTTGTAGATGAAATCTTCGATACTGCGCATCCATCTCAAAAGTTGCTCTGTTTTCATTCAGGAGCCTCTGGAAAATCTGATGGTGGATTTTCCAAATCTCTCAATGATTGCCTTCCTTCTAACCAATTGATAAGTCTGTTGATTTTGCTTTCAATCATTCTGCAAGCAGTCTCCATATATTGTTGAACTCCGCTGTCTTGGATTTCATCAATTGCATCTTGTTCCAATGGATAGATATATGGATCGATGAATCTGTCGTGATTCTCTATAATTTGTTTGGCACCTGAATATACATCTTGATAGAAATCGTCCGAAAGTCCAATTGGTGTTTCTTCGTGGAAAAGTTTGGTCAAAACTTCTGGTGGATATGGTCTTCTCCAAGGATCAGTCTCTCTCCATTTATCTTTGATCGCTCCCCATTGACTGCTTCGAAGAAATTGATCAATGCTTTTCATCCAGCGATATAGTTGCGAAGTTTTCATTATTGTCCTGGCATTTTTTGCATTCCCAATCCCAACAACAATGGATTTACCTTGGGCAATGGTTGTTGAGGTTGTTGTGGCTGGGTGGTATGTTGTGGATTGATTCCACGTTGTTTTGCCCAATCAATCATTCCTTTTTGAGTCATTCCTTTTTGAGAAACTAAATCAGCTTGTGTTCTCAAATCATCTACCATTCTCATCATTTTATAATATTCTTGATATAATCGTTGTTTTTGTTGTTGCGTTGCTCCTTGATTTTGCATTGATACTAATTCATTATAAATTGGTTGCATTGCTTTGTGTATTTCTTTGATTTGTTCTAGTGCCTTAATTCCAGCATCTGCTTTTTGCGCTTCTTGTCCGCTTTGAAGTGCCCGTTGGATCACTTGTTTGGTTTTTTGGTAGTCTTGCTTTATATTTTCCATCCAACCTATAGCCGCTCCGAATGCTAAATCTGGACGTCCACTAATTGCTGCTCCTGCTCCCGCTCCGGCAACCAATCCATTTAAAGCAGCCTGTACTACTGCTGTCTTCATGTCGTCCCATCCATTCTCTTTTTGCATTTCTAATGGTTTTGTATAAGCCATTCTTTGAAGATGTTCTCCTACCCATCCTAAAAGTATAGATGCTCCTATATGCATTGCCCCTTTTCCAATTTTGGCATAGATAGTCCCATTAGATATACTTGTTTTGATACCATTTATCCAATTTTTTAAAATATTTTTAATCAACCCTTTAAAATTTTGAGATTGTGTTGCATTTTTTATATTTTGTTTAAGTAATTCAAATGAGTCTTCAAGGTGTTGTTGTAAATTTTTCTTTGATTGAGTGATGAGAGATGTTCTTGGTTGTGGGCTCAAAGGAGTAGCTCCTGTCGCTGGAGATGCACCCACTGATCCGCTAGGTGTTGCTCCGGGAAGCGATACTGATCTATCCCAGGCTGCTCGACTGCTAGCACCGGGGGTAATGTAAGATTGACCTGGTTTTATTTTTTTAGCAGCTTCTTCTCCAGCCCTAACTGCTTCATCGACACCTTGTGACTGGATATTGTGAGCATTTTCTAGAGTCTGTGTTCTTCTGTCTATCGTACTTCTTGCTATTTCTCTGGCTTTGGCTCGACCTGCTATACCTTTTTCTATTTGTTTATTTTTTCTTTTTTGAATTCCACTTCGTAAAGGAGATATTGTCCTTCGTTTAATTCCTCCCAATGGATCTGTCACATCCCGGGCCATATTTCTAACTCCTTTATTAACAGATTTTTTTAATGCTTCCATAGCACCAATTTCACCATCTGCCAATTGTGTTAATATTCCCTTTTCTACTGGAGTAATTGATTCTGCTATTTCCCTAATAGCATTTGTATTTTCCCTAATAAATTTGCTATAATTTGTTAAATTATTAGCAAGATTTTCATTTTGAGGATTGCGAGCCAAAAGTATTTTTAATTCTTCAAGAATGCCATGTGGCCAATTTTTTCCATATTTTTTTGCTATTGATAATGTATATCTTTCTATCCCATGACCTGACTGTTGCATTCCAGATGACCGAATGGCTTTATATATATTTCTTAACATCGCATCTTTGCGAATTGTATATATCAATGGAGTAGCTGCTACTCCAGCCGCCGCGGTGCCATATCCTGCTGCTGGGGCCCAATATCCTGTATTTTGTTGAGAAGGTTCTGAAATCCATTGCCGATCCGCAGGAGTCGATGCAGTTTTGATCATCCTGTCATCCATCAACAATTCAGCTTCTTTCATCAGCCAATCAGAAACATTGTGCTGCGACCAAGAATCAAAAAAATCTGCTTGTTGAATGACGTTTGCTATTTGCATCAAGAAATATTTCTCTAAAAAATAACTTCTTCCTTTTTTTGAAGGAAAAAGTTTTGAATTGTTTGAAAAGATGCTATATGAAAAAGAAATTCTCTAAAATGCTGCGATATGCAGAGTATCTTGATCAAAAAGGAAAACACGAATCTGCCGACTATTTGATGAAAACTGCTGCACCCTGGTGGCAAGGAGTTTCTGATTTTTTCCAAGGAATGACGAATTATGGTGAAGAATGGGTACTGAATCCGCAGGATACTGCCACTGCCGCTGAAATAATTCGTGGAGTATATGCCACCGAGTCAGAGCAGTTGCCTATCGCTTTCAAAAATGTTTCTCTTCCAGTAGGCAAACAAACCGCAGAAGAACAAGAATATCAACCAATGGCTTCAATCAACGTCGAAGGAGAAAGCATCTCAATTGAGCAGTTTGTCCAAGCAAGAAAGATATATATGCCATCTTTGAAGAAGAAAGGAAACTTGTCAAAAGGTGAATCCCAACGGCTTGACCCATCAAATTATTTGAACAGAAGGCAGCAACCACAGACAGACACAGAAGGTAGTTTTGATCTAGACACCGCCACTTCTGGTGGTCAAAACAATGAGGCTATTAAAAATGAGTTTGACGAAGCTGTTGCCTCTGCAATTAGATTGGTTCAGCCTGATCAATTAAACAACGCCTGGGCGGCATTTTCAACAATTGCACAAGACCAAAGACTATCTTCTGAGTGGAGAAAGTATGATCAAGATGGAGGATTGATTTTTAAAATCAAAAACATTTTAGAGTCTTCATATGGAAGTAATCAAAAAATTAGAGCATTAGAAATGTTGTTTGAAACAAAAGAAGATCAAAAAAAGAAAAGTCCCATTCATTTCAATCCAGAAACACACACGGCATATTTGCGCTTCAATGATTTAGATTTCAACAATGAACAACAAATGGTAGATTATGCAAGAAGATTAGGTCGTGGCATAGGAGCCTTCTTCACTTCCGCCTTGGCGACCAAAGATCAATGGACATCACTGATTGCTATGATCAATTTCCTAAAAGGAAATGGATATTCGGTTGGCGCAATTGAAGACGGGAGATTGTTCCCACCACCAGACATTGACCAAGAAAGAGAAATTCCTGCGGAACTCAACTTGCCCCCAAAGCCTTCGTCTGGTGGCAGAGGCAAGCAAGAACAAATACCAGTAGCAGTCGACCTAACTCCGGACGAGCAACTGCCTTGGGCTCCTGGATCTGACAAGCGATTCTAAATAAGTGATTCACTCAAAAATCCAGTTCTTGGGGATGAAGCAACAGATTTAAGTTGATCTACAATTCGTGTGAATTCTTGGATGAACAAATTTATTTCTTGCAGAACTGTTGGATTGTTTTCAAGCATAACCAATACCTTGTTGAAGTTGTCCCACAGCCTGTTCAAATTGATTTGTTGAAGTTGTTGCAACCTTGCTGCACTTTGCTCTGATATGTCCAGTCTTCCTTGCGCAGTAATTATCCTAAATTTCGCAGCGGCAATAGTTTCTTGTGGAATTTCTGATGGCTGATCCACCGGTAGCCCTTGTGTTTCTTGCAAATTTTGAGCGTCAGGTGTTGCTGGGACAGGTGGTGCAATAGCACTCTGTGCAGATATCAGTGCTGACATCAATTTCTGACCAGAGGCATCAATTTCTGGAAGAATTTGAGTTATAGATCGTATGTCTAATCCTATTTCTTCAACAACATTAATAGAATTTGTCTGTGCGTTTATTTTCATCTATTTTCCTTAACTATGTTTTCAACAATGATTGCTAAAAAATCTTTCATATCCTGTTTATCCATTTTTGAAATTTCTGGATTTTTAATCAAATTATTGATTATATTCCTAACTATCCTGGTTTTTATTCCCCTGACTACTTCAAATATAACTATAAATTGAATATCATGTATGATCAATTCCGAATCATTGCAAAAACAATTAAATTGATAATCTAATCCTATTTCATCTATCAGAATGTCTTTCAATTGATTTTTAGAAATAACTAATTCTGAATTAGATTTGATGTTGTTATATATTGTCAAATGATTTATATATTTTTTAGTAATAATGTTGTCATTTTTAAAATCCCAAATTATTTCATTTTGTCTGTTCTTGGTTATATATCTCTTGAAATTCCAAAGTGATATATATTCCCCGTTGTATTCATTGATGTTTTTTATTTCAAATGCAATAGGGTATTTATCTGAATTTTCAAATATCAAATGATTATTTTTTATACCAAAAAATTTTATGTCATTCATTACATTCCTCTCAATGATGAATTATATATAATTTGTCAAAAAACCTTTGATTCTAGTCAAAAACCAGATTTCCAATGAATGGGAAATTGGAATTAAAATTTTGTTCTATCTGCTTGGCGACTTCAATGTAGTTTTTATGTCCAGTTGGTCTTTTTCTCAAATTTACAAAATGACTCATTTCTCGCAGATTCCAATTGAAAATTACTCTTTTTCTGAAAGCCATAGGCAAACAATATTGTGCAATTTTAGGATCATTTGTTTTTACCAATATTTGATAATATATCCTTTCCGATCGTTTCATCTTGTTTTCAAAATCTAATTCCAAGTCTGTTCCTTGGAATTCATCTGGCACTACATATCCCAGCTTGGGAGTCAGTAATTGAGAAATCTGGGTATTCATACGATGTCTCTGAATATCTCTGTAAGCACCAAAATCAACAACAATTTCGTGAGTCAGATATACCTGCTCAAAAACTCTCAAAAGGTCATCGTGGGCGCTACGACCCTCACAATAATGTTGCAAGATGTTTTGGCAGGTTTCTACCGAAGAATTGCATGCAATTTTTTCTGCGGCATCGTATGGCATCTGAGAGCGCTCCAGGAGAATAGACTGAACCAGTTTGCGGAGCATCTCATCTTCTGTGATGTTTGTCTTCAAAATTCCTTTTGATTGTTCATCTATGGAATTTGTTGTGATGTGTTTTTTTATTTTTTCATCTAACTTCTCGATGTAGTCATTTTTGTCAGTATATTTCAGAAGCGTTGGACAAACTTTCAGTGCTTCTTCCTTCATTTGATTTGCCACTCTGATGAATTCCTCATTTTTCGATGAAAGCATTTTGACTATGGTTCTGACTAGCACTCTTGCATTGATGGTCATTCCAAGATTGGTATGCATTGAAACTGGAAGAATATTCCTGCAAATATCACAGGCTTTTGATCTAACTTGCCCTGGTTTCAATTCTGGATCTTGTGATTTTATTTTTTCACTCATAGTTGAATGGGATTTTAAATAAAAATCTATCAAATCTTGACAATTTGCCTTGTATATATCTTTTGACATTCCAGATAATTCTGATGGAGTTGTGAATCCTATATTGTCATAGACTACATATCTTGTTGATTTTTCAGTATAACTAGCAAGTCTACAATCTTCGATGGCTTTGGCGGCAAGCATAGAAACTTCTTCAATGGCAAGATGAATAATTGAGTGTTCAGCGCATGAGGCATGTCCAAAATTTAAAACCCATTTTTCGTGGAAATTTTTAGCCTGCTCTGTTGTCCCAAATTTCCTCAATTCGAGCCATTGGTCCAGTTTTTCTTTAACTTGTTCGTCTAATTGCAATCTCACTTCGACCCAATTTGGTTCATCAAACAAATTTCCATCATTAATCATTTTTTGAAGGTTTTCTCTCAATGAGCCTTTCGATCTTGAATAAAAAGCAAAAAGTACTGCAATTACTTCTTCTGGAAGATTGTATATAGCATATATATTTCTGTCATTGTTGCTGGTGTAGTTTCCCGTCATTCCACTTCTCCAATGTGCAGATCAGACTACTTTCTGCCTGAATCAATTTCCATCAATTTCACGCCAAAAAAATTCCCATTTTTTGCACCCTATTATCTTAGGTAGATGCATCCATTACTTATTTACTATTTACAGGTCGGCGGAACAAGCTTCTAATTCTTCACGAGTGATCTTGTGAACTCCAATTTTAGAGGCAGTAATTCCTGCACATCGATTGGCAATTTGAATTGCTTGTTCTGGTTTTTCTTTTTGTGCAATTAAATGAGCATATACTGCGGTCACCGTATCTCCGCAGCCGGTGACATCATTCACTTCAACGACGTGTGATGGAAATGATTGTCTACCTGAGTCGTTGATTATCTCTACACCATCTTCACTTTTGGTAATTATGATGTTTTCACATAATTCAAATTCTTGCCAGAAAAGAATTATGTTTTCGTATTCCATTCCAGGCACACTTTCGAGAAATTCTTTTCTGTTTGGAAGGATGGAATGAAGAGTTTTTCCAAAGATAATTTTTGAGTCTCTGAAATTTTTTGGTTTTAGATCTGCAATTACAGGACAATTCAATCCTTGAATCGTATCACTGACATCATTTTGAATAAAATCTATAGTTCCTTTGTCATAATCAGAAATAACTATCAGATCCGGTTGCCAATTGAATATGCCATTCAAGTGTTGAAGATAGATATTTACATCTGGATCTATCAGTTCCAAACATTCTGTGTCTAATCTGACAATGTGGTGCCCGTGCGACAGAATCCTAGTCTTGATGATGTCGTTTTGAAAGAATGGAAGATCATAAAATTTTGAGATGTTTTCTTGTTCAAACATTTCAAAAAGATTTCCATTCCTTTCTTTTGCAGATATAGAAAGGAATCTGACATCATTTTCTTCAAACATTGCCAACGACGAAGCAACATTGGCAGCTCCGCCTAGTGAATATTTTTTGTTCAATATCTTTGCGACAGGAACTGGTGCTTCAGGAGATATTCTGCTCACCTCGCAATTGATATATTCATCAATCATCAAATCACCTATGACAAGAATTTTATTCTTCTGATTCATCTTCTTCTCCGATGTCATAGACCTCCTTGGCAACTTCATTGATTATCTCAAGCGGATTCTCTAATTCCTTCAACGCTAGACTGATTGAATAAATCAATGATATAATTGATAGACTCTGATAGTATGTGAATCCACTATATTTCATCATATCAAATGATCGTCTGATTTCTTTTCTAATTTTAAATTTTGACACATTTGCTCCTTTCCTATATATTATATCTAAATAGTAGATTTTCCTACTATAATTTTCATTCAAACGAAAGAGGTAATTCCAACAAATATAGTTAAATTTAATCAGAGGAAAAAATATTGGAACTAAATTATTATGGACCAGTTTAACTATGATTGTTGCTTTTGTACCTTTTTTGAAGTATGTTGGTGGTAATGGGGATCCTGGATTAATTGTAGCAGGATCAATTATTATGGTTATTGGATTAGTATTGATGTGGATAGATAAATAGAATTCTGTTTTTTGATGATATAAACAAATGATATGTCTAAGTTCAAAACAATAAAATTAGCATCGGTACCAGATTGGATCAAGAACCCCGAAGAGGTTCGTTCCAGAGGGTTCAAATTGCGTTCTGTGGCTGGACATCCAAATTGGGTGCATTTGGTGCCAGAGAAGGATAAATATTTTTATTTACCAGATGAGATGACAGAAAGATCGGTAATCTATGAATTACCAAATTTCATTCCTGTTTCTCGTGGTCTGAATAAATTTATGAATTACGGAGAGCAATTGGATGAGTCTGGAAAACTACAATCCTGGGATCAGAAAATTTCAGATGCAATCAAACAGAAAAGAGGAATAATCACCAAAAAAGAAGATGGAGTTTTGATCATTAGGTCTGTTTTCAAAGGTGTTGTGATTCTTCGCACTCGTGGGGCGATATCTGTTGATCAAGGATCTTCTGACCAATTGATTACTCTTCTTGGTGCGTGGAGATATTCAGTTGTTGAAAAATTTGAAACAGCCTATCCAAAGGTTCTGGACCCAAATTTCAGTCCAGATATGGAAATGTATTTTGAATATGTAGGTCCAGATAATGATTCTGTGATCAAATATCCAGAATCAGATTTAGTCTTCATCCACGCCAGAGAAAAAGAATCTGAACAAATGTTGCCGTGGAGCCAGTTGCAAGAAATTGCCAGAAACTCTGGTCTGAATTTGGTTTCAATTGTTGAAAAGTTGAATTCGGCTGCTGGTCCGAAACAAATCAAAAAAATAATCACAGAAATGGAAGAATCTGGAGAATGGGAAGATGAGGGTGTAGTGGTCCGACATCCAGATGAGCCTTTGATGACAAAAATCAAGGGGCCAAAATATCTGGCAATGCACAGGATGCATTCTAAATTTACATACAAGGTTCTAGTTGAGATTTGCGAAAAGAAATCAAAAGAATCAGAACAATTTTTAATTTCAAAACAAGATTTCAAAGACGCAATGCAAGAAAATGAATATGATTATGAAATTATTGAACAATCTAAAAAATGGTTTGACATTTACATTCAAAGAAAAGAAAAAATATCAGAAATGATTCAGATAATTCAAAAAATTATCAATCAATGGAAACAAGAATATTCAAATAGAATAAGACAAATTGGAGAATTAAACAATCAATTAGTTAGAAATTTCAAAAAAGAATTTGCTACTTCTGATGAAGTGATGAAGATGCCGTCATTAGAGAAATCTTTGGCGATGACAATGTTTGATGTTCAAATTCTTGGATCAGAATATTCCAATCTTGAAAGAACAATAGAAAAAATATCAGAAAATATATTGATACCAAAAAATGATGGTAAAACTTTATAGTACTTTTAAAATTTCTTGAATCAATCTTTTCATTCCAAGTCTTGAAAGCAGATTGAATAATTTGTTTCTATCAGTTGCTTCGGTATCAAATAGACTGATTCCAACTTGATCAAGAATCCTGTCTATTCTTTGAATTTGTTCTGGTGTGAATGTTTTAGAAATATCAGGTTTTGATTTTTTAGAAACATTATTTCCTTGAATTGCTTTGACTACAACTGCGGTCATCAAATCAGCAATAGCCAGTAATTGAGTTTCTTGGACTTTACCCCTTGATAAATCTTTCATTGTGTATTTTGATGGCAATTGAGTGATTCTACCCAAATTGTCAGCCATTGACAAAATGATAGACATTCTGATCATATCTTCCAATGGTATTCCAACTTTGTTGCTGAACATTTTTGACCATCTTGAAATTTGTTTTTCAGATAATTGATCATTGTGGGCGAGAGTTTCAATTAGATCGTGAATTGCTAGATGATTTCTGACTAAAAATTGGACAATCTCCCAATATTGTCTAGGAACACCAATAGATTCTAGTCTTGGAAAAAGATTTTCACTTCTAGATCCTAATTCCTCGTGTCCGTGATATCCCATTACTTCTTTTTCTTGTTTGGAAGATTCGCTGCCGCAATTTTTGCAAGGTTCTTCTGATTTGGTGTTTGGATAGTTGCAATCTGGACAAATGAATCTTGTTTTTGGCGCCCTGGTTCTGATTTTCCAATGATCGTGAAAAATTCCAGCAATTGCTAGTAAATCAGCCAGGAGCGGATTGTTTGGGTAGGCTCGAAAATTTTTGATTTGTTGTGATACTTGTCGTATGTGTTCAATTAAACTCTCTTGGTGGTATGGAGTATCGTGTGGAATTTCTTCTTCATCAGAGTAATATTCATTCATCCAGTCAAATTTATGCTTCAAATTTTGAAGTTCATCAGCACCGATATCGCGCCATTGGTGTCCTTCAAAGTCTGAAATTCCGTTTGCTTGGTTTTTTATTTCCTCAGATGCCATTTTTAGCCAGTTGAAAGTTGTCATTGATAAGAGTACTCTCCTAAACTATGAAAATAAATTCTTCAAAAAATTCAGAAGTCCTTTTTCCGATGGCATCTAATTATTCTCCAGTAGGAGAGGCGATAGAAAAAATAGAAATAGTTTGTCCAAATTGTGGGACAAATATAAATAACAATTTTTTTGCATTCTGGATTGATTCCAAAGATTTTATATCAGAAATTATTTTCAACAAGAAATTAAACAAGTATATATCAAGAAATATTAAATTCAACAAATTAGATATAAATTTAATTAGATGCTTGTCTTGCAACTACATCAATAAAAAAGAGTTCTTTGAAAAAGAATCCAATAATAAGTCAATAGCACATGTCAAAAAAATAGATGACAAATACACTTTGATTAAACAAAAAAATAAAATATTTTATATATCTACGAATATAGTCCCTAGAAATATCAATGAGAACGACAAAGTGATAATTAGTGGTGTGATGCCTAATGAAATTTCAAATGGCGACAGGGTTGATGATCAAAATATAATTATTAGAAAGGCCAACAATGATGAATGATAGACTACCAAGACTGAAAAAATCACAATTTATAAATATATTTGCTAAATCAATAGAGGAAGAAAATATTGATAGAATTTTGATCTGTACTCAAATTTCTCTTATGTCAGAAATGAAAGATTACATTGAAATAATTTTTAGAAATACATTGAATGTTCCAGAACTAAATAAAGATATATCTGGACTAAAAGATTTTATATACAGAGGAGGGGCACTTTCATTTTTAGACTATGAAGTCGGTGAAGAAATTTCCGATTCTAGTTCTGATTGAAAATCTTTTAAACTATTTCTTAAAATTTTGAATTCAATTACTGGATTTTCTAATGTCATCATTTTTTCTTCAAAAAGTTTATTAGATACAACAAACTTTTTGCCATAGATATAATCAGAATTAGATGCAAATTTGGTTATAATTTCTCTGTTATTTTTAGATTCTTTTAAAAATTCCAGATAATCATTCCAATTAGAATTATTATCATTAGCATACGCTAAACTATCTAAATAATTTATATTATCATAAATATCTTCAATAATTTTTAATTGTGCTTCTTTTTTCAACAAGTCTAATTGCTTTTTTGAATGCTTCTCCCATCTTTTTTCTATATCATCTGCTTCTTGCTTGTTGTTGAATGTCAATGCTCGCCAATATTCTTTTTGAAATCCCAATAATTCATTTTCCATTTTACTCTCCAAAATTTGATATTTGAAGTTTAATTCTAATATAATATCCTTGAAACCTTTTTAATGGAGACATATATGGAAAATAATAATGGAATATTAGTTGATATGACATCAGAAGATAAATTTCTTTCATATTGTGAAATGAAATATCCTAAATATCTGGAATTATTAGATTCAGAAAAACAATCTGAATTAAATATAAAATTGAACAATGTCAGCATCAATATAAAATCTATATCAAAAGAAAATTTATTCAAAGTTTCATTTGCTTGTCTACTGATATATGTATCAAAAATTATAGATGAAGAAAAATTTAATATTGAAAATATTCTAAAAAAATTAGATCATATAATATCTTTGAACATCACCAAGGATACAGATATATTTATTCCTAATTTAGATGATTTCAAAAAATCAGATTTGCCAATCTTGAATGAATATATTTATATTTTTGTAGAAAGATCATTAGAAATATTGAGAACAAAGAAAACATCATCAAGCAATTCTGTTGTAGGAATTTCAGAAGATGACAGAATTGAATTTGTATCTAATCAACTAAAAGAAATTAGTGAAAATTATGAAGAAATATTAAAAGAAGAAAATTCAATATTTATAGATGCTGATTTCGATGACAAGGAATTTATGATAGAATATTTTGAGATCAATGAAGAAGAAGAACTTTCTAATCTCAAAGGAGTATCATGCCCATATTGTGGTGAGTGTGGAAACAATATCCTAAATTTAGGAATAGATTCATTCTATTGTTATGATTGTGAAAAAGATTGGAAAAAATCAAAACAAACAACTAATAATTCTGAAATATTTGTGAGAAAATAATGTTAAATAAATTTGAGTGGGATTACGGCAGCGATAAAATTTTGTTTTCAATATCTACAAATGAGAACATAAATGTTCTCAAATATCAAATAGATATAGCACTAAAAGAAATTCTATCTAACCATTTTCAAAATATTCCATATTCTAAAATAAAATATATATCTTCTATTGCAATAGAAGATTCATTCAAGGGATTAAATAATTTATATATCAGAGAAATTGAAGAAGAAATATATATATTTCTTGATATCAATCTTTTGAAATCTATAAAAAAATCATTTGAAATTATAGAAAATATATTGAAAAATATCAGATTATCGTCTAGGTTGTGCTTGAATTCATCGCCGAGCGGTGAGTATCCTGGGGAGTGACGCTCCTGTTTGTTCTACTGGGGCAGTCGACATATATTCATATAGTCTATTCCAACATTGCAACAAATCGTCATAATCTTCCATAGTTGGATTTATTTTTATTTTTGCTCTCAAATCATTGATCAAATCCATAGCAATTTCATAATCTACAATTTTTTTCAATACTTTTGACATAATATCACTCCCAAACTATTATTTCTTTGGAGAATAAAAAATGCCTTTAATAAAATTATACATCTATGGAAAACACGAAGACTATCTTAATAGTCTGAAATTTTTGCCAGATAATGAAAACATCATTTATATTAAATCTATAAAAGAATTTTTAGAACAATCAAAAAATCATGATTCATTGCAAATTTCTGGAATACTTCGTGCAGGAATGGCAGTATCAGAGGGATTTTTGGAATATTATAGTGCCACAAAAGTCAAAGATGATGAAATAGTTCTGACACACACAAAGAAAGCATTAGATGCACCGCTGAGCGGCGTGTTTGAAAAATACATAGATGATTCAATAAATATATATGATTTTATTATGTCATATTCTCACTTGTTGAGAGAACTTTTAGATGATGGATGGAATAATTTTGAAAATTATATTCAAGAGTTAAAATTAGAAAAATATATAGATAATCAAATGTTTGTATATAAAATAAACCCAAAAATAGTTTCCATTCACGAAGAAAGATGCTCCATATTTAAAGATATAGAAAATATTTCAAAAGATATTATTGATATGCAAAAAGATGGTGTTTCCATTGAAGTAAAAAATTCTATTTTGGCGCGAGAAATGTCCGAACGAAGGATCGAGCAAAGCAATATTAATCCAGTTGAAAATCGCGTTGTTGAAGAGTCTCCTTTTACCGGAGATATTCAAGATCGAAGTGCGATGATGAAGCATTTCAATTATGAAGCAAGAGAAAAAAATATCAAAAACAAACTATCTAAAAATAATTCTGACTATATGGAATATATCTTGAATAAATATAAAATATGATTTGGATAAAAAATATAAAAATACAAAACTTTGAAAGCCACAAAGATACATATGTTGAATTTAGCCCAGGATTCAACATTCTTACTGGTAGTTCAAATTCTGGTAAATCTTCATTGATCAGAGCAATCATATGGGTTTGTTTTAATGAACCATCTTCTAATAAATTTGTTAGAAAAGATTACGATTCTATACAATCTCAAAAATCTGATAAAAAAAGAAAACAACACAATATTGCATCTGTTGAAATAGAACTTTCTAATGGATATAAAGTTATCCGTAGAAGATCCGGCAATCAGGATTCTACCGGCGGATCAGCGAATAAATATATTTTGATAAATCCAGATGTGGGAGAAACTACCTACAACCAGTTCGGATATGATGTTCCAGACGAAATCAAAGAAGTTTTAGGTTTTGGTTCAGTTCTCATCGGAGGCAAAAAGAATATAGTCAATTATCTGGCCCAATTTGAGCCACCGAGGGCTTTAACATATCAAGGTAATGCTCTATCTGGAATCATTTCAAAGTTGAATAACCTTGATTTATTTGAAGAAGCTTTGTCTGTGATCAATTCAAGAATACATCATCATGGAGAATTCCCAACAAAAGAAAAAATATATGCAGAAGAATACGCCAGACTTACGAATGAAATTGAATTTTTCCCAGATGTATCAGAAAAAATAAATTTAATTGAAAATATTATTATTCCTAAAATTGAACGCAATGAGGAATTAGAGCGAAAAATTTCAATAGCAAAGAAAATATTGATTGAAGCAGAATATCTAAAAAATAGATATTCAATTGTCAATAATGAAATAAAAAAATTAAATAAATTTGTTTCTGTGGAGACAAAATTGCAATATGTAGATTTACTTATTTCTAAAATGGAATTGTCAAATACAATAATCATTCAAATAGACAAAATAAATAAAAATCTGAAAAATATAGATAATTCCATTAATAGCAACCAAACAAAATATAACCTGAATATAAATAAATATGAAAAAATAATCAATATTTTAGAGAAATATGAAAAATATAAAAAAACTATTTCCAACATATCTGACGAAGAAAAATCAATAGAAAATAAAATCAATGAATTTAAAAAATCAAAGAGCAATGATATAAATAATATGAAATTATACATATATAAATATTTTAACCAAAATAATCAATGTCCATTATGTGATCACCAACTTGGCGACAAAGACTATGATCATATAGCTTATCATCTAGGAGAAGAATAATGTCTAAAATTCTTTTTATAGGTGATACTCATTATAGATACACTAATCCATCATTAAGAATTGATTGTTATAGAGAAGATATTGAAAATTGCATCAATGAATCATTAAATATTGCTGCCAACAAGCAATGTGAAGCAGTTATTTTTTTAGGAGATATATTTGATTCATTTGAACCAAATGGAATTGTTAGAAATGAAATAATTAAAATATTTCAAACTTCACCATCTGGCGAATCCTGGGGAATACCTATGTATTCTGTGATAGGTAATCATGACATCATAGGACATAATCCAGATTCTCTGATGCGTACTGCATTGGGGACATTATCACAATGTGGATTAGAAATTCCACATAAAAAACTTAAACTAAAAGATACATCAATTTATTTTGGACATTATCAGCACGACATAGAACATATAGATCACAGCAATAATGATTGTGAAATATATGTGATGCACGCTAATATACTTCCTACACCATTTATCAGCGATGATCATATTTTGATAAAAGATTTCAAGGTTCATCAAAAAACTGAATTGGTCATATCAGGGCATTATCATCCAGGATATCCTTCTGTTCACCGGGACGATGGTGTAATTTTTTGCAACCCAGGTGCAATTGCTAGAAAATCTGCCACTAAATCTGACATAGAAAGAAAATTACAAGTTCTGTTCGTTGACATAGATCAAGATAATCTAAAAATAGCCAACATACCGCTGAAAACTGCTGGCATAGGAAAGCAGATATTCAATCTACAAGCGGCTTTGGACAACAAAAATAAAAGATTAAGTAGAAATGAATTAGCCAAGAAATTAGATGGATTAAGATCGTCTGGTATATTTAAATTATCAGATTCAATTATTGATGATTTTAAAATATTTTGTAAAGATCATAAAAACAAAGATGAAATAATTAAATTGATTTCATCTATAATAGATGAAATCAAGAATGAGAGAAAAATAGATGAATGATATAAATATTTTCTTTGATGAAATAAAAAAATATAAACAAGTTGCCAAGAATGCGCAATCCAAAATAGATAGGTTGGAGGGTGAAAAGCAACAAATGTTATTGCAAAAAAATGAATTATTGAAAAAATTAGAATCTGAACTTGGAATTTCTATCAAAGATATTGAAAAAAATATATCACAATGGACAAAAGAACTCCAAGAAGGATTAGATGAAATAAAAAAGATCGTGTCAGAAGAAGATTTTAATGAATAAAAATAGATTTATAGAAAAATTATCAAAATTAAAATTACAACAATCTAAAAGAGAAGATATACTTTCTAAAATTGAAGAAACAAAAGAAAATCTTGAAAAAATCAAAAAAGAGAAGGCAATTCATGAAGAATCATCTTCAATGATTCTTCAATTTATGGAAACATGTAGAGATAAATCAAAAAGTGTTTTTGAAGAACTTGGGACTACCGCATTGTCATCTGTGTTTGGAGAAGGATATGATCTCAAAATAGAATATTCAGAAAACAGAAGGAGTTCTGTTGCGAATATAAATATAGGCATTCCAATTGAAAATAATGAAAAGGTAAGTATTGATTTGGATCAGTGCGGCGGCGGAATGGTTGATCTGCTGTCTATGGTTTTTTGTATTTCTCAATTGGAATTGATGACGCCAACGATCGAAGGCCCGATATTGTCTGATGAATATTTCAAATTTTTGTCAGACGATCTTCGTGCTGCTGCCACAGAGGTCATCCTAGAAATCATCAACCCCGACAACGCAGGCGCTGCAGGGTCTGGAAGGCAGCTAATCATGATTACCCATGCCAAAGAATTTTTGCAGTATGCTGATAAAATATGGTATTTCAGGAAAATTGGCGATACCAGCCATGTAGAGGATGTCAGCCAGAAATATTCGGACGCCGTAGGCTTGTTTGACTCCGAACCTGAAACTTCCGATGTTGATGAGTAGTCTGAGCCAAGATGCTGACTGACATAGAGAAAATAATTTATCAAATCAATGAAAAAGTGAATCAAAGTCTTGATTCATCGGGCGAATCTGATTGGAATTTTGGATGGGACAATATAACATCAAAACCGATAGAAGAATGGACTAATAAAGATTTTGTTTTATATTTCAAAAATATATTTTTTGAAGTCAAAGATTCAGATTACAATATAACATTCGCTATTGATATACCAGAAATACAGAAAATTAAATCAGAATTAAGCAAGAATGGACACAAAAGAAAAAAAGATCTAAAATTATTTTTAGATTGGTGCAAAGAAAATAAATCAGAAATTTTACAAAAAAATCCAGATTTTATGTTGCACGATTTGAAACTATTTTTAAATAATTTCTCTGCAAAAGAAGAAAATTCCATAGAATATGACACAGAATTCTTGAAAAGATTGAATGAATTTGTAAAAAATGGAAAACCAATCACTAATCTTTTAGAATCATATGGAATACCGATTATATCTACATATATTGAATATATTATGGACAAAGACAAATCATTGATCTACAAAAATATAGAAAAAAAATTAATAAAATTAGTGAATGAAAGAAAAGTAAATTCAATCAACAAAATTGCCAAACAAAGCATCAATATGTCTCCTTACCCAGAAAATTTCAATCTGTTGAAATGGAGAGAAGAATTTTCATATATATGGGATAAATTTGATTGCACAAAACAAAATTGGTGGAGAAATGCTGATTATAATTCAGAAATTCCCAAACATTATTTGGAGATTGTAAATGTCAGAAAATAGCAAAGCATTATTTTATATATCAACAATAATATATCCAATTATCTGTATATATAATATGATTCCAAATATTAATATCATTCTTTTGTTTTTGTCATATATACCAATTTTTGTCATATCAATTATAAGTGGTCAAATAATTGATATTGTATCAAATAATGACAACATTCCATCACCATATACTGGAATAATGAAAACTAAAAATAATGAAATAAAAATAGAAAATATATTAGTTATATTATATATATTTGCTATTATATATTTGAGCAATATATTATCTACAATGGAAATAAATATATAGGAAAAATTATGATTAAAGGATTTACTATAAATAATGGATATGCAGTGCCATCGCAAGAAATAATAGATTACAAAAAAAAACAAATATTCAAAAATATTGGTATTCCAACAGAATACTGGGATCTTACAATAGAAAATTTCACCATCAACCAAGATTCCCTTGGAAACGAATTGTCATCTTCGGAAAAAATACAAAAGAAAAAAGCTTATGAAATAACTCTTCAATATTCTAAAAATATAGAAGATATTATGAATGGTAATAATTTAGAATATAATTCAAATTTAAATGATAGAATTATTAGCAGTCAAAATATAATTTTTCAAGGGGATAATAGTAGTGGCAAAACATTGTTGTCTTCAATAATATTGAAATCTGCAATAGAAAAAAATACAAATATACTATTTATTCCTTGGATATATTTTTATTCAATACTGAGTGATTTTGACAGCAAAAATATTGTCAATGAATTAGAAGAAAAATTAATTTCATCAAAATTAATTATTATTGATGGAATTACAAATTATGCTTATAATAACAACAATTTCTTTTTGAAAAAAATGGAGTATATCACTAATAAAAGGAATTATGAGAAACTTCCTAATATTTGGACCAGTTATGTATCTGGGCAAAAATTATGTGAGATGTTTGGCCCGATTACCCAGTCATTCATAAAAAATGCGATAATTGTAAAACTTCCTTCAGGATCTACAAGAGATATATTTAAGGAAATATAAATGAAAAACGAAATTATTCAGGAAGAATTAGAATTAAAAATACTTGCAAGCATACTTCATAGTGAAGACAATCTGCTGAATGCTATAAACAAGAATATAAATTTATCTTATTTCAATTATAAATCAGAAAATTTTAACATTCCATTATATTCAAGAATATTTCAAATTATTGTCGAATTTTATGCTAAATATAATGAGGTGATTACTTTTGATTCTTTTCAAAAAGAAATTAATAGCAAGAAAATCAATTCTGATCCTAAAATTAGAGAATCTATAATTTCTAATATAATCAAATTATTTATAAAAATTCAGAGTGAAGATATCAGTGATCTAAATTTCGAATATCTGTTAGATATTCTTAGAGACAGATCTATAAAAAGAGAAATTATTGAATATCTGCCAGATATGAAATCAATCCTGAAAGATAAAGATCCTATAAATGCACTTGATGAAATAATATCTAAATTTAGTGATATTCGTTCTTCAAAAGGATCTGTGGGGCAAAAAACTAGAATAATTAATGCTTCCGGAAGTGCAGAAGAAATCATATCTTTGTATGAAGAAGAAAAGAAAAATTTATCCAGAGATGGCGGATTAAAAATAGGCATTCCTGAAATAGATAATGCCACCAATGGATTTCGTGAAGGTCAGTTGATTATTATCCTTGGGGAGCTCGGGAAAGGCAAATCCACGGTCCTGTTGAATTGGGCAGTCGGCGCCCACGAAAGAGGAAACAACATCTTGTTCTTTTCATTTGAAATGCCACAATGGCAATGTCTTTCAAGATATTTTTCTATAAAAACTAACAAGATGTATGAACAATACAAAAATCTTTCATTAGACGAAAATGAAATGAAAACTTGGAAAGAATTTCTTATAGATCAGGAAACATCGAGCAACAATTATTTTTATTTCATCGACCAGCCTGACAATACAACTATTGAAGAGATTGAATCAAGGATGCGTTATTTTTGCGCAGCCGATAGAAAACCAGATGCTATTTTTGTAGATTATCTTGGTAATATGGCATTGGCTGAATCGTCATCTGGAATGAAAGAATATGAAATTATATCTCGAGCCACGGTCGGACTGAGACAAATGGCACGAAGATACAGGATTCCGGTAATTACTGCTCAGCAAATCAATCGTGAAGGGCTAAAAGGCATCAGGAAAAAAGAAGAAACAGCAGACTTTGATAAAATTCAATGGCAGCCAGAAATGGTCCAGGATTCTAAAAAGACTATGGATTATGCTGATTTTGTTATAGGAATCAATCCTTGTTTCGATCCAAACGACCCAAGTGGGCAAAATTATATGTGGTTTCACAAGGTCAAAGCTAGAGACACTCATTTTGATCCTTTTTGTTCTTTGTATATTCCACAAATGGCTAAAATTATTCCAATAGAAAAAAATACTAATACAATTAAATATTTGTTTGACAATAGCAATTTTAATAATATTTTTTCTAATGAAAAATCAATCATAGACTTTGATGATGATGTTGGAGATTTAGAATGAATGATACAATCTCTTTTGAGGAAATAGAAGACATAAATCAAATTTTAGAAGAAAAAAATCAAAAAATATATTCAAGAGAAGAAATAAAATACATCTTGAATAAATCTGTATTTGAAGATGTATTAAATTATTATTCCATAGAATATTCTATTCAAAATAATGGAGAATTTTTGATTTTTTGTCCATTTCATAATGATATAAAAAATCCAAATATGTTTATCAACATCAACAAAAAAGTATTTTTTTGTTTCTCGTGCGGAGAAAAAGGAAATATTATTGATTTCATTTCAAAAATGAACAAAAATTCTAAATTGTCAGATTCAATCAAGACGTTGTCTAATATATGCAAAATTTCAGATATTTCTGATGATGAATTGATAAATAATAGAATAGATTCATTTGAGGAAAATTATTACGAACAGGAACAAATATGCGGAATGAGTCCAGAAATATTTAATATTACAATTTCATCTATGTGCGGAGAATTTCTTAAAAAAAATCAAGAATCATTTGATGAAATAGAAAAAATATATGAATATATAGATAAAAATTTAAAGTTAGAAACATATTGTAATCTACAAAAAATATTCAAAAAATTACCAAAACATTTAAAAAACTTAAGGAATAAAAATGAAAAAAAATGAACAAATAAAAAATATTCGAAAAGAAATTTTTAATTGCGACATGTGTCCTCTTCGTCAGGAAAATGAAAGATTAAGGAATCTGATACCCGATGAAATAAATGCAGAATACGGCAATCCAGTCCCCGGGATCGGAAGCGATCAAGCTGTAATGATGATTTTTGGAGAAGCCCCAGGAGCAGATGAAGTCGTTAAAAATAAACCATTTGTGGGCAAGGCTGGTTCTTTGTTGAGGGAGTGTCTGGAAGAAATTGAAGCAGACCCAGAGATGTTATATATAGCCAATGTGATCAACTGCCGCCCGCCTAGAAACAAATTCCCACAAGGAGATGACGTTCATAAATGCGTTGATGTGTGTATCAAATGGGCAAGAAAACAAATAGCTATTGTTCGCCCAAAGATTGTTGTAGGATTAGGAGGTCAACCATTGAAATATATTTTCAAATCTGATGAAAGGATTTCAAATGTATATGGAAAGATTTTTGATTGGAACATCAAAGCTTTGAATTTAGATACAAAATATTGTGCAACATTTCATCCGTCATTTTGCCTGAGACCAGGAAGAACTTTTGATACAACAGATCTTTCCAACGGACAAAAAATGATGGCTATGAGCGTATCGGAGAAAAGAGATCTACTGACCAAACATCTGTATGATTCATATAAATTGGCAATGGAGACAAAATGAATTTAGATCAAATTATTAAAAAAGTTGAAAAACAAAAAAAGAAAATTCTTTCAGACCCCGATGGGCTCAAAAAAGAATACGCAAATATTGAAAACAAACTTGAAGAAATAAAAAACAACAAAAATATTTTAAAAAATAAAAAAGAAATCAATGTAAATATAGAATTTTCAGGTCTGCAATTGTTGAGATTTGAACATATTTCTACTATATATTGCACTTTGCTTGGATTGACAGAAGAAGAATTAATATATTATTTGATTAATACTGGAATATTTTTAAAGACATATGAATTGGGACTAATTAGACAAAAAATAATGAACATAATTGATGAAAAAATAGATTATGATGAAGATCTGTCAATTGACATAGAAGCTTAAAATGAACGGAACAGCAATATTTCCTGAAATTATAGAAAATGCATTCAAAAACAAAGAAATAAATGAATTAATTATCTGGACAATTTTGAAATCATATGACAATCTGACAAATGCTGATGGGAAATTGGAATATTCAAAAATAAAAGATATTCTTAAAAAATATAGTCAATCGTCTATATATAGGCATCTCAGCAATAACTCATTTTGGAATAAAAACCAAAAAGATATATATCTTTTTGGAATAAAAACTATTTGCAAAAAATACAATATTGAAAGACTTTCAAAAGGATATTTTGTTCCAATAGATTATTTTTATCAGTGCTCGCTGAAGCGGCAAAAAGCATTCTTGTTTTCAATGGTCATCTCGAAAACAAATAATCCACAATCATATATCAACATAGCAGAACGTTGTGGAATTTGCAGAAGAACAGCAATAGAATATATCAATATATGTCCAAATATAAATAAAATAAAGAATTATTGTTTGGTGTCAAATTATCAATCAATTGGAAAATTGAATCAAACTATATCTGGACAATTACCAAAAGACAATCATATCATAAAAGATGATAGTGGGATATACTTGGTCAAACAAATGCCTAATAGCTACCAAACTGAATTGTGGGACCGAGTATCCCCCAAGGCATTGAATCGCAAGATTAGATCAAGTAGCCTATTACATTCCAGCAGGACAAGAATATACGGAAGAGCAGAGACTGCTGATACGAAATATATTTTCAAAGGAATGTCTAACATAGGTAGTTATTTGGAAGACTGGACTCCAACAAAAGAAAGACAGAATGTAAATATGTGGATGAAGAATGAAAATATGCAAACAATGTGAAAAAGAATTTGAAGCTACTGGGAATAATCAAATATATTGTTCCAAAGAATGTAAAAAAATATTTGTTAATCAACCACAGGAATGTTCGATATGTGGAAAATTTAAAATTCCTAAATCTGGAATGACAAATGGATATTCTATATGTGGTGTGTGCTGGATAGAAAAACGCAAAGAAATTTGTAGTAAATGTGGAAATAATAGACCAGTTTGTCTGAGAGATGTTAATCGAAAAGCTATTTGCTCTCATTGCAGGGGAGCAATGAATAAAGAAATATGTTCAGAATGTGGAATCTTAAAATTGGTTGATATAAGAATAAATAACAAACCTATATGCAATTATTGTAATGCTAAAAAAAGAAAAGAAATATGTTCTATTTGTAATAAATTGAAAATAGTAAATAGTAGAGATAAAAATAACAAACCTATATGTAGATTATGTAAATCAAAAATAAATAAAGAAATGTGTTCTATTTGTAATAAATTGAAAATAGTAAATAGCAGATCCAATGATAAAAAACCGATATGTGTCAATTGTTATGCTAATGATAATAAATTAATATGTTTTCAATGTGGATTATTAAAACGAGTAGCAACAAGAAATAATGATGGTAAACCGATATGCAACTATTGTTTATCTAAAAATAATTCACAATTATGTTATATATGTAATCAAATAAAAATAATAAATAATCATATTAATAATCATAAAATATGTGGTAATTGCAGTAAATTATATATTAAATTCGATAAAAATTTAGATTTAATAAAAAAATATAAAAAATCTAAGAAAATACTTCATCATTTCGTGTTTGAATATTATTATAAAGAATATATTAAAGAATATTCTGTATCAAGATTAATTTTTGAAAATATATTAAATTATAATGATAATACTCTTTTGAGATATGATTATTATTCAAAAGAAAGAAATTTATTAGTTGAATTGAATGAGCCTTGTCATTATTCCTGGGAAAATTATCACAAAAGATTTCCAAATCAGACAATTGATAATTTTAACAAATATTGCAAAAATTTTGAAACAAAAGTAAAACTGGCAAAAGAAAACAATATAGAATTATTGATTATAGATGTTAAATATAAAATGAAATGGAATGAATTAAGGAAATTATATGATGAACATGTTTACGCATCTCCACTGCCATAGTCAATTTAGTGTTAATGATGGACTTTGTAAAGTTGAGGATCTGGTTGATCGGGCCAAACAACTTGGCTTCAAATATCTTGCTCTGACAGACCACGGGAGGATGGGCGGTATTCCCAGAATGGCTGTCAGATCACAAGAGCCGGATGAAGAAGGACGGACTCTTGAGGCTATCTGTGGGTGTGAGATCTATATCTGTGATGGCGATATGTTGGTCAAAGAAAGTGTGGATCGTGAAATTAGTGGGATTGTCAAGAAGCGGAGACCTAAACATTATCATGCGACAATGCTATGCATTAACAAAACTGGATATGAGAATCTTATAAATATTACTAATATAGGATATATCACTGGTTTTTATTATGAATCTCGTGTGGATCTTCCTGTTGTAGAAAAATATTCAGAAGGGATTCTTGCAACTTCTGGATGCATATCTGGTATGATTCCGCAAGCGATATTGAAAGATGATTTCAAAAGAGTAGATTTTCTTCTCGATTTTTGGAGATCTGTGTTCAAAGACAATTTCTATTTAGAAGTCCAATACCACGGAATTGAGGCGCAACTTAAAATTGCTAAGGCTGTCATAGAATTATCTAAAAAACACAAAATACCTATGATTGCTACCAATGATGTTCATTATCTCAATCCCTCCGACAAGAAGGCACATGATCTATTGAAATCTATGCGAATGAACAGCACGGAAAATACAGGAAAGGGATATCCTACTGGTGAGTTTTATTTGAAAAGTGCCAGAGAAATGTATGATGTTTGGGAAGAATATCCAGAAGTATGCAAAAATACAATTGAAGTGGCAGAAAAATGTGCATTCCGTTTTCCGACTAAAACTCCTTGGGAATATCCGATTTTCAGTCTTCCTAAAATAGAAAAATTTGAAGATTGGAAAGAAAAATATATGCCATATCACGGAGAATATCAGGCATATTTGCAATATATTTGCCTAAAAGGATTGAAAAAATATGGATTTGACAAAAATCAAGAACACAAAGATAGACTTAAATATGAACTTTCAAAAATATTTGAAATGTCAGTTGAAGAATATTTCTTGATTTTGTGGGATGTGTTCAGGTTTTGCGAGAAAAATAACATATCCCGAGGTTGCGGTCGTGGCAGCGGCGTGGGATCGTTAGTGCTATTTTTAATGGAAATTACAGCCATCAACCCGCTTGATGAAGATATGAAGTTGATGTTTGAAAGATTTTTGAATCCTGGTAGAAGTTCTCAATATGATTTCAATATTCCAGAATTTCCTATTGAATTATGGGAAAGAAAAGATTATCAAGGAAAATTAAGAAAATTGATTGATGATGAACTGTCTGCTCCAACTAATGAATCTCTATTTAGAGAATGTTTTCCAAATATTATCAGAGAAATTTTGCCATTAGAGAACCAAGAGTTAGATTCATATATATATGATGCTTTGAATTCAAATATCAGATGCGGTAAAAATGATTCCAATTCGTGGATATTATATTATTTCGGTATTGCACCGAAACCTACTGATAAATTGAAGGTAATCAAAATGGGATCGTTGCCAGATGTGGATTCAGATTTTGATCCAAACCGGAGAGATGATGTCATTCAGTATATCAAAGACAAGTATGGTGAAGATCACGTCATCAACATAGGAACTTATGGGCAATACCGCGCCCGCGCGGCTCTGAAGGAAACTTTGAAAGCCTCTGGGTATTCCTTTGAAGATGCAAATGAAATTTCTAAAATAATTCCTTTCAATCATACACTTTCAGAGGCTTTGGAATTAGACATCTTTCAATCTATGATTCAAAGGTATAAAGTTTCTCCTTCTATTATCCAAAATGCAATCAAAATTGAAGGATCTGCTTTCTCTAATGTGTCAGAACATGCTTCAGGTGTAGTCATAGCTCCAACTTCATTAGAAAACAAAGTTCCAATGCATCGTTCAAGAGAATCTATTGTCTCTCAATACGACATGACAGACATTGAGAAAGCTGGATATATCAAGTTTGATTTTCTTGGACTTTCAAATGTTGGTAAAATGGCGATTTGCAACCAACATATTGAAAAAAGATTTGGAAAACAAATAGATTTTAGAAAAATTCACAGAAATGATCCAAAAACATTGTCAATATTTGCACAAGGAAAAACAGAAACTATTTTTCAGTTTGCAAGTGATGGGATCAAAAATGCATTGAAGGACGTAGGGGTAGATAGTTTCAACGATCTTGTTGCTGTAAATGCATTGTATCGCCCAGGTCCTATGAAATATATCTCAAAGAGAATGTATGAGAGGTTCAAATCCAAAGACGATCCAAATTGGCATTTTGGAATGACCTATGCTGAAAACAAGCAAAATCCACAGAATATAGAATATATCCATCCAGATCTGGAACCTATTCTTGAAAAGACATACAATATTCTTGTATTTCAAGAACAGGCGATGTCAATTTCTCAAAAATTCGGGGGTTTCACGCTCCAGGAAGCAGATGTGATGAGGAAGGCAATTGGAAAGAAATTAGGAAGTTTGTTTGAGCAATGCAAGTTGAAATTCTTTGAAGGATCAAAGAAAAATGGATATGATGACAAAATAGTATTTTCTATTTGGAAAATGATGGAAGATTTTGCAAGTTATAGTTTCAACCAGGCACATAGTGCAAGTTATGCTCTGATAGGCTATTGGAACGCATATCTTCTTGCTAATTTTCCTCTAGAATGGTATTCCGCTTCAATCAATGAGGATGTGGACAAAGAAGATAGATATACGAGATATCTCAAAGAAGCTAAATATATGGGAATACCGATATTTAGGCCAGATGTAAATAAATCTACGATGCAGTGTTATGTTGATTATGAAACAACTAGCATCATACTTCCGTTGAACATAATCAAAGGCGTCGGCAAAAATGCCATCGAAGTTGTGAATAATCAACCATTTGAAAATTTCAAAGATTTTTGTTTCAAAGTAAAACCAGATAAAAAATTATTTGAAAAACTTCTACAAGCGGGAGCACTGAAATTATTTGGAAGTTCTTTAGATCTAGTTAGAGAGTACCAAAATGCAAGAGATGCTTGGCAAGAGGATAAAAAAACAAATTACATATCTGAAACGCAGACAGAAGACGTGATGCAATTGTTCGGAAAAGACTGGGGTCAATCCGTGGAAATGAAGGACAAAAATGAGTAAACTGATGCAGGAGAAATAAATGGGAATACAAAAAGATGGAGCCAGGGTCTTTCGAACGAAGACCAGGGAAGCAGAAAAAATATACGAGACTATTGATGTAGTTCAAAAGACTATTTCTACAGGACTTGAAATAGTTGTGCAGACATCAAAATCTGAAACTATAAAATTTTCAGGAAGCAGATCATTAGTTGTGGCAAATAACCTCACCGACGAAGAGGAATATGAAATCCACAAAGATCTTTTTTTGGATTGCGCAGCGGATATAGTGACTGCTGGGCATTCAGTATTCAAACAATGGAATAGGCTTCCCAGATCAGGATGGCCATCAAAACTAGGCGGAATGGTTGAGAAGCCGGGAGGCAGAGTCGAAATGGACAACATTGAGGATACACATCATGAATGAAGATATTGAACAATATGATCCTTTTGAAAATTTCGAAGAAAAATTTGGATGGGACAATTTGTTTGACGAAAAACAAGAATCTGACGATCCTAAACGAGATTTAGATCCAAAAGAAATAGTCTATATGTGGGAAAAAGTTTTCAATTCAATTGGAACGCCAGATTATCAAGAAATTCTGAATGAAGCATCAGAACTATTTATTGAACTTCCATCAGAAAATTATATTGATCCGCAAGATATGGTATATTCTTATGCAAGAGCTATTGCTTTTAGAAACAAACTTATTAGAATGAAAATAAAAATGAGAAGAATCTATTCTGCTAAAAATAGAAGTTATAGTTCGTTGTCTAGGAGCATCACCGGCAAGCAAAAAGGCACCAAGGTTGAAAAAGATGCCAAGGCAGGAGATGTTTTAGCATCGTTTGAAAAAGAAGTTGGTGATGCAAAAGATGCCCTTGACACTCTTACTGATATCATTGACAATCTTGATTCTACTGCTATGCAATTAAGTAGAATTTTAAGACTGATGGAAATTAGACCAAACCAGTATTATCTTAGCCGTGGAAACACAGCCTACGATGAAGAAAATGATCCCGCGGGCGTCGAGCCTTCGACTGGTTGGACAGAAATTTCTGAAATAAATCGACAGGTCTACTCGAAAAATCGACGATGATTGAGTAAACTATTACATCGGGCACGAAGGGGCGAAATCTTATAAAGATGCAATACCCTATAGCCCACAAAGGAGAAAAATATAATATGAGTACCATTAGTTGGGATGACGTCCTAGACGTATCCAGTTCTGTTTCTAACCGTGGTCCTAAAATTGATTATGAAGATCTGTTTTTGCGACCTACTGCACCAGAGGACAAGGGTGGAACCTCTAAATATCGTGTAAAAATTCTGCAACGTCCGCAACCTAGAGTTGTTCATTGGGCTAATAAGCTTGACAAAGAAGGACAGAGAGTCAATGCTCCATTCTTTGACTCGGAGTTTTCTGATAAAAAAACCAGAAACTGCCACAGACAGTTCGTAAGGAACGCAGCAACTGGTAAAATGACATTTGACAAGGACACACCATGTCCTTGGTGTGAAGCTGGATATAATACCCAGGTGAAATTTGTTTTCAATGTATATGACAGAGGAACGAAGACCATAAGAATATGTGAAGTCACCGGTAAAGTTATTGAGGCAATAATGGAGAATGTCAAAAATGCAAGAGAAGAAGGGGAAATTTATACACCAGAGAGCTGGGATGAAGCTGTACCAGATTTTATCATTACCGCTCTCAACAAATCTGGAAAAAATACATTTGGCAAAGGCACAATTGATTATAGTGCCACCGCCACAAGAAATCTCTTTGGAATTGATGATGAAATCTTGGAGGCAATCGTCGCAGTCCATCCAGAAGCTTCTGATGAATGTTCAGAAGTAGGAGATTACAAACGATATCTTCATGATTATTCATGGTATACTGCATCCTCTGATGTTGCTACGGCAGAATCTGTTGCCGAGAAAGAAGCCAAGAAACAGCAACGCTCAGGTATGGTTGTCGCCGACGAAGATGATGTAGCCGACCTTGAGAGAGTTGTTGAAAAAACTAATCTCAAAGCTTCGTTAGGAAAGAAACCAGGTAAAAAAGTAGTAGAAGTTGTTGAAGAAGATGTATCTGATGAAAAAGATACGGACGATTCTGATGATATCTTTGATGACGACGATAAATGGTGATCAATTAGAAGCCAGTGGAGACCATTTGGTCTCCACTGGCGGAGGAAATAATGGCTACAACTAAATCAGATATTGATGCAGTAATTAAAAATGTTTCTAAAAGTATGAAAATAGACGAAAATAAATTTAGATCTTTTGTCCAATCAGATGAACACATAGATTGTCTTCCTACTACTATTCCAGAGTTAGATGCTATGCTTGGGATTGGAGGACTTCCTTGGGGTACGATTGTAGAAATATACGGGCCAGAACAAAGTGGCAAAACTTGGTTAGCATATATCCTGTCCGCGTCCTGTCAAAATCAAGAGCCAAAACTTCCAGTACTTTATTTGGACATAGAAGGGACGTTGAACCCCGCTCGGGCGAGAGCTGTCGGAGTAGATACACTGGACAAGGAATCATTTAGATGGATGAATGAGTTTGATTCTGGTAATCAAGCATTGGATATAGTAGATCATATAGTGGAAACTGGGGCTTTCGGATTAGTAGTGATTGATTCTGTTGCTGCACTTCTTCCGAAGGAAGAAGTTGATGTAGATACTTCTCAAAGTGTTGGGCTTGGACTTCACGCCAGAATGATGTCAAGAGCTGTGAGAAAAATCGCAAATAGTGTCAAAAACAAGAAAACTATTGTTGTATTTATCAACCAAACTCGTTCTGGAAATCTTGGATCATTCATGGGTGCTACAGAAGAAACTCCTGGCGGAAAAGCATTGAAATTCTATTCTCATGTTAGAATTAGGCTTCAGGCTAGAAAGGCAAAAGATAGCAGGATTCTTGACAAAGATAAAAAAGTAATTGGTAATATGACCCAGTGTCGGCTTATCAAAACAAGATATGGGATGCCGTTCGAAGAGTGTGATTTCCCAATTTACTTCGTAGAAAGGACTAGAGACCCATTTTTAGAATTCTTTACCTTCGCGGAACGAAAAGGAATAATGAAATATGCAAGTAGATATTACAGATACCCCATAGAAGAGCCAATTGTCAAAGAAAAAGAGATTGATGACTTCAAGCGGGCGTTAATAGATGGAGATCATATCTATCAAATAGCAAAGGATCTTGGATTTGATGATGTTGAGCAGGTAATAAGTAATATTATTGAATCTTCTCCATCTGAAGAAGATTCCTGGGACGATATAAATGCTCTAGAAGAAGAATAATCAATTGATGCTTTCAAAAAATCACAGAGAGATCATCTCTCTGTGATTTTTTGCTAGAAAATAGGAAGTTAAAATGATTGACAAACAGAAACTATCCAAATTATTTACAGCAGCACTCTTTGATAAAGACGAGGGAATAAATCAAATAAATTTCATACAATCTAGACCATTCTCGGAAGATACTATATATACTTGGCAAATCGGATATTGTCCGCCACACGTCCAATATAGACCTTTCCCATTTTTGAAGGGAAGAATTATTATTCCTTGCTACGATGTGTATGGAAATTTATTGTCATTTTTTGGAAGAAAAATTGATCAAGATTCAGAAAAAGTATTGAGTTTTCTTTTGAAAGAATATGAAAAGGGTTTAGATATCTTCTATCATTGGGATAAAGCTAAATGGATAAATGAACCATACGAAAAATCTAAAAATTTATTTGGTCTCAATGTTAATAAAAAAAATATATTAGACAATAATTATGTAATCATAGTTGAAGGAAATTTGGATGTCATTTCTATGTATGATCATGGTATAAGAAATTGCGTCGCCACTTGCGGTTCTCAGGTTTTCAGCTATCATCATATTGCTTTGTTGTTGAGATATACAGATACTATTGTAATTATGTCTGATAGAGATGAATCTGGAGATAAAGCCAGAGTCAAAATTGAAGAAATGCTATCATTATATACAAAAAATATTTATCATTTCAGGCTGCCAGATAATCAAGATCCAGAAGATTTCATTAGAACAAACAATACAGATATTAATAAAATAATAATTGATAAAATAAAAAACAAAGAAAAGGAAATAATTTTATGACGGAGTCAAGAAGACAAATATATAATATGCTACGAAATAGAAACAAATCAGATGATAGAGATTATTCTCATTTTCATCCAAGTAGCATCGGAGGTTGCCCGCGTGCAACCTATTTCCAAACCATGTCAATTCCAGGAGATGATGACATCAAAGACAATGTACTAGTTATATTTGATAATGGGCATCATACTCATGATAGAATTCAGAAGTATTTTAAAGATTCCGAATTGATGATGACAGATAAAATAATAGACATCAAAGAAGAAAAATCATTAGTATCTTTTAACACAAAAAATGAAAAACAAATATATAACAGCAAGACTACTATATATGGAGAATCTGGAAGAAGATATCCGTTTAACAATAAAGATCAGGTTTGGACTACTAAAAACAAAATAAAAAATAATATTTCAGAATTAAAAATTGGAGATGAATTTTATTTATCAGAAGTTCCATTCGAAATATCAGATATACATTTATGCGGGCATATTGATGGAATAATTACTGAAAATGGGATTCCGTCAATCTTAGAAATTAAATCAATAAATACAAAAGGTTTTACAAGATTGTTCTATAACTCAGAACTAAAAAATCAATATGTATCGGATATGTCAGATGATAAAATCTGCCATGTGTGCGGCGAAAGGATGAGATTCGGCAAATCGATGGCAGAACATTTGATGGAATATCATTATGAATTAGCTATTCCTCAGAAGAAACATGTAATTCAAGCCAACGCATACATGGATGCAGTTGGTGTTGATCAAACTATATTTTGGTATGAAAACAAAGACAATCAGATTGTTTGTGATTTAATTATTTATAAAAATCAATTTTTAGTTGATAGCATCCATTCTGCTTGTAAAAAACTTTGGGAAATGATAGAAGATTCTAATGATGGAAAATTGAGAATTCCAGCAAAGCCAGGATGGGCAAACCGCGCAGATTGCTTTGGGTGCTATTATTGTGAATACAATAGTATTTGCTGGGACAGATCTACTAATATTTTTGATGCTATAGTGAATCTTATAACATATTAAAATATTCCAGATTCAATCAACTTGCATTTCAATGACTCGATAGATAAATCATATTCTTTTTTAGATATTGAAAGATTTATATTACATTTTTCAAGCCATTTATTTATTTTTCTATGGTTCATCTTTCCGTCGTCTATGGATGACAATCTTGCATCAAAAATATAATCTACAATATATTTTTCTATTTCAGTTTTATCTGATGAAATAAAATTTTCTACCGATACTGATTTAGACATATCTGAAATTTCATTTTTATTTTCTATAAATTCTAGAAAATCTTGTTCATCTTCGGATAGAGATGTTAAATCTGAAATATTAATTATATCTTTGCATTCTAAATAATTTCCTGGATATAATTCTTTAAATTTTTCAAATAGTAATGAAGAATGAATCTTTAATACATGATCTAGTATTTTATTTTTATCAGTAGTTTTACATTGTTTTCGAGGCAGGTAATGCGGGCAAATAGGACATCCTTTTTCAAAGCTTTGCTCAGATATTCCCAATTCTGTTATTTTTTCCCACAGAATATCATTGTGTTCTTCTTTGATGTGCAAATAAGCATTTTTGATTATCTTTCCACAAGCAGGACATCTAATTTTTGGATTATTATCTGATTTATTGATGTTGTAAATCATCGCAGAATACATATTTTTGATTGCTGAAAAAAAGTAATTATTTATATTTCTATAATTACCCTTTGAATCTTTTGATTTGAATTTGTTCAAACAATCTATAAATTTTATAATATAATCACTATTAAAATCATTAGTTTCAAAATTATATAACCATCCGTATTTTCTCCACCATACATTTCTGTAATTTATAGGATTATAATGAGTTAGTATTTCTTCATACCATATTTCTGCTTCGGAAAAGTTGTTGCTATTTTTTGCTTCTTGATATTTTTCAATAGCCTCTTCTGCATTTTGACATTTCATATAGACTCCATTCCCGATATATAATATTCATATTGGGAATCGAATTCAATAGGAAAAAAACTATATAACATATTTATCTTCTATAGCAAAAATACTGGCTCTAATTGCTGTGATTACTTCACCATTGATTTCTGGTTTATGAAAGGAAAATTGAGACACTAGTGATAATCCATTTGTGTACTCAGATATCAATCCTTTTGCCTTGATGTATGATTTTATGATGTTACTAATTGCTACTGGTCCTATTGATTGAATTTGTGAGCAATTATATTCATCTAATGATTGAATCATAGCATTTGATAATGATTTGATATAGTTCGACTCTGCTCCAGCCCCCTTTGCTAGAAGAATGGGGCAGTCTGATTTCGGAGTCATTATTATTTTAGAATTTACTGGAAAAAATTTACCACGGATTGCAGTCCTGATCTTGTCGTCAATTGATGGTTTTTGATAAGCGAATTGGCAAATCAGTCTCAGGCTGTTGTCGCTCATAAACAAATTATTTTTTGATTTGATATAAGCTTTGATCATGTTATTGATAGAAGGTGGTCCAACAGATTGCATTTCTACATATCCAAAATCTTCAATCATTTTGGAAGTAGTTCTGGATAGATTAGATATATAGTTGTCTCCTGCTTTGGCGCCTTTTACCATAAGTATTGGCGGTTGTTCATATGTCATTTGTTTGATCTCCTTCTATATTATATAGAAAATTTACCAATAAACAATATATTTGATATAGGTTTTATAATCAAATTATATCTAATATAGACTATCTTTCAAAGATAATGGAGATTGAGAATGAGACTTAGCAGACTTTGGTCAGATTTTGAAAAAGAAATATTAAATGCCCCCTCGAATAATATAATGGAAATTTTATATTCTGCGGCTATGAAAAAAAGGTATGAGATTGAGCACAATGACGACGTGCAACTTGATGACAGATTCATCATAGAAGTAATAAAAAATGCTCAAAAAAGGAGATCAAACCCCATTGATCAACTTAAATATATTAGAAGATATGATTATGAGAATTGAAGATGAATGAATTTATCAGTCAATATTTAGAAGTTTTATCAAGTTTATCATTTTTACTATGCTACTCTGTATTGATGTTAAATATTGTTTGTACTTCGTTGAATATTTTGTTTTCAGAGATAATGAAAAAAAGGAATCCAGAATTGGAGGACATCTTTGATTTGCGAATCTTTATTCGCCGTTTTTGGGGGAGTATCCTGACTACGTTGATTTTAGGGATGTTTGGAGTCATTCAGGCGATGATTCTAATTGTATCTATGTTTGTGATACTGATTGCAGCATATATGCTGCGAGAAATACAAATGGCACTTCAATTCACTGGAATCGATTTGAAATATCTTGGAATTTTTGAAAGAAAAATTAATAAAGTAATTATAAAAAAATTGAAAACAATTACATCATTGTCTAAAAATGATTAATTGAGGAGCAAGTACATGAATTTCGTTCGTTATTATACCGATGGATCTTTGTCGCCTTTTGATATGGTGGAGTGGGAAGAAAGAATAGTAGAAATAAAAGAAGACAATGGAAATTATATTTTTGAACAGGATTCTGTTGAAGTCCCTGTTTTTTGGGAATCTGTAGCAACATCAATTCTTTCCAATAAATATTTCAAAAGAGCAAGGGTTCCATCAGAAACCATTCCTGTGCCAGAAGAAGGCATTTTCCCAAAATTCTATCGCAGCATTCCTGCTGAAGGGTGCGTATTCGGGCGTGAGAATTCATTGAAGCAGGTGGCTCATCGTTTGGCAGGTACTTGGACGTATTGGATGATCAAGACTGGTTATATCAAATTAGAGGAGGACGCAAATGTGTTCTACGATGAATTGTGCTACATTTTGATCAACCAGATTGCCGCTCCTAATTCTCCTCAGTTTTTCAATACTGGCTTGGGATGGGCTTACGGAATTGAACACCAAGATGCAGAATATTTTTATTTTTCAGAGAAACATGGCAGAATCGTGCATACACTTGAGGACAAAGATGATTCTATTTGTCGAGCAGCGGCACACGCGTGTTTTGTATCTGAAATTAAAGATTCTATGTTCGGTGAAAAAAGTATTTATGACACTTTAGTTAGTGAAGCAAAAATATTTCGGACTGGTAGTGGCAACGGAATGAATGTTTCTGCCTTGCGTGGTCGTGGAGAAAAATTATCTTCTGGGGGAACATCTTCAGGAGTAATGTCATTTTTGAAAATTTTTGATAGATCGGCAGATGCTGTAAAATCCGGAGGGGCTTGTTTGCCTGGGCATCAGATGGTTTATACTGAAAAAGGTCCAATTCCGATTAAAACATTATCTGATCAAAAAAATAAATTTGTTGTCATTAGTTATGATCCTCCAGCAAAACGATATAAGGCCAAATGGGCTGAAGCATGGTACTCGGGAGAAAAAGAAGTAGTCAGAATTATTACAGATAAAGGTCAATTCGAATTATCATTTGATCATCCGGTAAAATTGTCTGATGGGAAAATGGTATTAGCTGGTAATTTGATTCCTGGAAATTCTTTATTTGCTTGCCATATGAACAAACGCAAAGATGGATATGCTAGGATAGAAAGAAGAGATGGATTTTCTGGTAAAGAAGATTGGCACCGAATGGTTGCCAGAGATCTTATGGGTATTGAACTTGATGGAAAAATTATTCACCATAAAGATGGCAACATATACAATAATCATCCGTCTAATTTTGAAATTATGACACAATCTCAGCATGCACGATTGCACGGATTGGGCTTATCTAAAGAGGGTAAACATACATTTCAAATGATTAAATTTGACCATAGTGGTGAAAATAATGGAATGCATAAATCTTCAAAATTTTGGAAAGATACTAATAGAGTTCATAAATTTAAAGAAAAACAATCTAAAATTTTAATATCTTCCTGTAGATCCACGGATATGCAAAAAGAATCTATAAAGTTTAAAATGATGAATCTTGCATATAAAATAATAAATAGTGGATATTCTATTAATGAATTTGAAGAATATGTTTATGGACGAAAAATAGTTATTGGAAGAATAGGATCTATTAAACAATTAAAAGAGAAAATAAATAATAATTTTGGAAATTATAATAATTTTGTCAAAGAAGTATATAAAAATAATCATAAAGTAATTTCTGTAGAAAATATAGGAATTATGCCGGTATATGATATTGAGGTTGAGTGCGAAACGCCAGATGACAAAAGTCCACAAAGTGGGCATAATTTCGTAATCTGGTCTACCTCTGAGATATCTGGATCTGGCATAGCTGTATTTAATACGAGAAGATCTGCGAAGATGGTAAGTTTGGACATTGATCATCCAGAAATTGAAGAATTCATCGATTGGAAAGTGAATGAGGAACAGAAAGTGGCGTCAATGCTGTCCGGGTCTAAATCTAATGATCAAATTCTGAACGAAATAATTAGATGTTGGCAAGAATTGGGCAAAAATGCTTCTTATAAACATAAAAAAATTAAAAATCTAATAAACCTTGCATTATCTCATAATATTGAAATAAATTATATAAAAAGAGCCATAGACATAGCCAAACAAGGTAAAAATAAAATGGAATTTATTCAATTAACTAATGATTTCAATGATGAGGCATATCATACAATATCTGGACAAAATTCTAATAATTCTATCTGCATAACAGATAATTTTCTAAATTCTGTAAAAAAGAATTCAGAATGGAATCTGACTAATAGAACAGATGGAAAAATTTATAAAACAATTGACGCTAATTTGTTGTGGAACAAGCTGTGCTACTCTGCATGGTTGAGCGCTGATCCGGGAGTTCATTACAAAGATACGATGAACTCTTGGAATACTTGTTTGAATGATGGTGAAATACACGCAACCAATCCATGCTTTACTGGTGATACACGCATTGCTACACCAGATGGTTTAATTACAATTGAGGAGTTAGTAAAAAAGTCTTATTTAGGAATTATGACTGAGGTATATACCAAAGGTGGCGTTGTTAGTCGACCAGTGGCGTATATGTACACGGGAGTGAATGATGTTTATAAAATTACTCTTTCTGATGGTAGAGAAATTAAATGTACAGAAAATCATAATTGGTATATTAATGGAGAAAAAATTCAAACTAAAAATCTAAAAATAGGGATGCCTATTTCATTATTTAGTGATATATCAATTAAAGATAATAAATCTAAATTAATAGATAATTTACAAAATAATATACAATTGGATTCTAAATATTTTAATTTAAATAATGAATATGAAATAATAGATTTCGATGATGAAAAAGAATGTAGATTAGCACAAAAAATTATAGATTGTTTTAATAAAAAAACAATTATAATTAAAGAAAATAATAAATATAAATTAAGAAATTTTAATAATCAAATAGTAATTCAATCAATTGAGTATAGTGGTAAAGAAGATACATATAATCTTACAGAACCTATAAATAATTTGGTATATGCAAATGGTATTTTAATTTCGCAATGCTCGGAATTTGTATGGCTCGATTCTTCGGCGTGCAATTTGGCGTCTATCAGGCTAACTAAATTCTTTGATGAAAAGAATGGCAAATTTGATCTTAAACAATTCAGACATGTAGTTCATTTGATGACTTCTGTATTAGAGATGACAATAGAATCTGCTTTGCTTCCAACACCAGCTATCGCCAAAGGCGTAGAGGATTACCGAACACTTGGATTGGGATATACTGATATTGGAGCTTTGATGATGCTTCAAGGAATTCCATATGATTCTGACAGGTCTAGGGCTTGGATCGGCGTATTGACTGCTATTTTGACAGGAGAATCTTATATGACTTCAATAGAAATGGCAAAAGAAAAAATACCATTCAACCGATATGAAGCTAATCAAGAACACATGATTAGAATTATTAGAAATCATAGACGAGCAACATATAATTCTAAGATAGATGAATATGAGATGTTGAATGTCCCACCGATGGGTATTGATCCTAATTTTTGTCCTGAATATCTTTTAAACTATGCGCAAAAAGTATGGGACAAAGTACTTTCTGAAGGTGAAAAATATGGTTTTAGAAATGCCCAGACGACACTTTTGGCCCCTTGTGGCACCATTGGTCTTTTGATGTCATGTGATACAACCGGCATAGAACCAGATTTTTCGCTAGTGAAACACAAAAAATTGGCCGGTGGAGGATATATCAAGATAGTCAATAGAATGGTGTCTAAAGCACTGCTAAAACTTGGATACACTTCAGAGCAAATAGATGATATTGAAAAATATATTGTAGGACATGGACAATTACCAGACTTCGGATTAGATGAGGAAAGTTTATTGGAGCTTATGTCCGAAGAACAATTAGCAAATATTGAAGATTCTTTGCCATCACTCTCTCATATTTCCCAATCGTTTAACACTCACACCCTCGGGCGAGAATATTGCATCGAGATTGGGATTCCAGAAGAACAATTATATTCTATGGATATAGGAAAACAAATATTGAAATCGATGGGATTTACAGATAAAGAAGTAGAACAAGCTAATATTTATATTTGTGGCAACCAAACAATTGAAGGGGCACCGCATGTGAAAGAAGAGCATTATCCAGTGTTTGATTGTGCTGTCCCAGCAGGAAATGGGAACAGATATATTCATCATAATGCTCACATCAAAGCATTGGCTGCTGCTCAATCTTTTCTAAGTGGGGCATCAAGCAAAACAATTAATCTCTTCGAAGATGCGACTATTGAAGATGTAGAAAATTGTTATTGGCTGGCACACGATTTGGGTGTTAAATGTGTGGCACTCTATCGCGATGGTTGTAAACTTTCACAACCATTGAATACACTCTCCAAGTCAGTAGAATTTTTGACCGATTTGAATCAGTCAATTGAAGTTGAAGAGAAAAATATCTTTGTTGCTCAGCGAAGGAAACTTCCGAACAAGAGGTTCGGACAGACACATGAATTTCAAATTGGTCCTTTTGGTGGCCCGTATCATAAAATATTCTTGAGAACGGGCGAATATGAAGATGGGACTCTTGGTGAAATATTCATTGATTATGCCGAAGAAGATGCAGCAACAAGGACTGCGCTAGGAGCACTGGGGCGTTCTGTGTCAATTGGATTGCAACACGGAGTCCCCCAAGAGGAATATTTCTCTATGTTGAGATCTATAGCCCAAGATCCAAGCGGGCAGGTGTTGCATCCGAACGTAAAAATAGCTAAATCAATCTATGATGTGATAGGAAAAATTGGATCCTATGAATACGACAATGACGTCAATGCTGTTGAAGTATCTTCTGTTGAGAAAATAGAACAGGTTAAAAAAATATATGCAGAAGAAATAGAATCAGTAGATTTTTCTGTTTCAAATGAAATTATAAGAATTTCGTCTAAAGAAAAACCTTCATTAGAGCAGTGTCCTGCCTGCGGAAGCCTCGATATGGTCAAAGAGAAAAGTTGTGTTTTGAGATGCAAGCGATGTAATTTTTCAAGTGGGTCGTGTGGTCAATAAAATAGTCAAAATAGTAAAAGTAGTCATATATTCTATATAATATAATTAAGTCTGGAGGATATGAAATGTCAAAATCAAAAATACAAAAATCTGATTTGTTGATCAAATATTATGTTCAAGAGAAAACTATTTCAGAAATTGCAGAATTTTTCGAATTAGGCTCAGATGAGAGCGTCAGATACCATCTTCGCAAGAAAGATGATAGTGGTAAAGAAATATATAAATCAAGAGATAGAGAAATAAGACAAACTGATCAGCATAATATGCTGCAAGTTTTTAACGATCATTCCCAAGGTGAAAGTTTTGATCATGATATGGCTTCAGTAGCCATACTGACTCAATTTCGCATGAGCAAAGTTTCCGCAATTTTGAAACCGTATTGGGAAAAGAAATATGGAAAGGCGTATCTCAGAGAGGATATAAATATGACAAAAAATAATGTTGAAATAGAAACTAAACCATCACAAGCATCTTTGGATAATAAAACAGATTCAAGTCAGCATTTTGGTGAAATATTACTTTTAGATCCTTTATCAGTTTATCCGCAAATTGATTCTGGGGTAGTTTCTTTGAAATCTGTGATTAATGTGATGCTTCGTCCTGGAGTTTCTTCAGTTGTCTCAACCGGATTGTCTGTTAGAATTCCTGATGGATATGTAGGAATGGTAGTACCAAATCCACGTATTGTAAAAGACAAGAACATTACAATAGTCAGCGCTCCACAATTGGTGCTGTCCAGTGATGATGAAGAATTGGTTGTACATGTCTATCATTTTGGTAAAGGATCTGGGACGACAACCCAGCAGATAAGTGCTGGGGAAGAAGTAGCCAGATTGTTGCTGGTTAAATCTGTTGATATTCTTTGGAAAATTTTGGATTAATTGTAGGAATATTATTTGATTTAAATAAAATATTAGTTGCTATGCAAAAAGATATAATATTTTCTGAACAATTAGATTTTGATTCCAATTTTGAGCAATCTGATGATTTTATGGAAAAGATTGCTCAAAATTTATTTCAAAGGTTGAAAAGAAAAGGACTTGAAGGACTGGGATATATTGGTGGACAAGATTGGATTTCTGGTGTTTCTGGGATCAGTGGTGTCAAAGGAAAAGGAGCAGAGTCTTATTTAGATGCTGTAATATCACAATTCAATAGAGAATTAAAATTTATCACAGATAGACTTTATGAAATGTTTAAAAAAACTGAAAGAAATAATGAAAAAGAGATATATGCAAAATTAATAAGAAATATTCTTCATAACAAGAACAAGGCAATAGATTTTGCAAAGGAACGAGTGATTCATAAAGAATCTTCAAGTTTCAATGAATTTTTGAAAACTGCTCAGATTTGGAAATGGAAAAAACCAATTGATGATGTACTAAGACAACAGGAAGAATCATCTTTGTATCCACTCCGGGGGCGCCAAGACAAATTGGATAGGCTAAGGAAACTTCAGGAAAGTTCAGCAGAGCATATCAGAATGAGTCCAGATCAGCAAAAAAGATTATTAGACTTGTCAGAATTGAGTCCTGATTATAAAAAGACTTTTCAAGAGCATGGTCAGGTTCGTAGAAGATATGTTGAACAATCAGAGAAAAAAAGATTATTAGAATTAAATGAAAAAATTAAAGAATGGCAAAGAGATGTTTTGAAACCTATTTTTGAAAGATTTTTCAAATCCGTGAACAAAGTCATGCAAGCCAGAGGACAGCACGACATCCGGGTTGGCGATCCAACAAGAAAACGCTCTTGATTTTGCCATCAGTCCCCAGTAATCTATAACAGCATTGAGATTTTGAATTGACGAAAGGGAAATGAAATGGCTCGACAACAAAGACAATTTTACGAATGTACTGAAATGGCTGACATCCTTGAAGAAATCACTCAAAAATATGGAAGTTCTATGGGTGAAGAATATGTGGATCCTAGTGATATATGGTGTGCGTTGATTGCTGGAAATAAACCGAAAAATTCACAAGATGTGTATATTGACAAAAATTCCAAACAATGGGTGCAAAAACACACCAAGAAGTTGTTTTGTTTAGCAGTGTGGGATGAAAAATGGGATTCCTGGTCAAAACAGAAGAAAGAATGGAAAGTTTTTGAATCATTGCTACAAATAGCAAAAATAAAACCAGACATTGTTGGGCATTCCTGTGTGTTTGAGTTGCTTGGATGGAATTGGGAATTAGAAGCAGACATTGGGAATGTTCTTCCAGAATTGCTTTCAGATGAGGTTTCTGAAAAGATGGCTCTTCCAGGACAGGAAACTGAGGAGGAAGAAGAAGTTGAGGAAATTAGAGAGCAGCCAAAAGTGAAACTTTTGAAACAGAATTAGGAGAAATGAAATGAATGTATTTGAAGAATATAGAGTTTCGAGCAGAAAAGATAATAAATTAGTTGATACCAATAAACCATATAAGTGCAGAGAATATATTGTTAGAATGATTAATAAATATTTCACTGGTGGAATCGCTCCTGGAATGGCGATAGCCAAATACGATCCAAAATGTAAAAGTTGGATAGTATCTATGGATATTAAATATTTGAGTACAGAAGAAGAATTAAAAGAATATCTTATGTCATCAGAATTTATAGATACATTGATGCATACTATATATGCTGATGAAATTAAATGTAAAAAATTTGACCAAGAACACGATATTTGGCTGACAGAAAAATACAATGAAAACAAAAAATGAAGCAGTATATTTTTGCGTACCTGGTTTGACGTTGCCAGTCCTACACGTTGTGGCAGATACATTGCCTGAAGCGTGGGAGACAGCAGTAGTGCAAACTTGGAAGAATGGTGCAGAAATCAAAACCCAATACGACAAACCAGAAGATCCTCCCTCAAAAGATGTTTGTTTGATGATGACTATCAAGGACCCTCTTGCAGAACCAAGGATTCATCGAGATTTTCCCGGCGGCATAGAAGATTTAGAAGTTTATAGGCAAGAAGTTGTAGATGGGATTCTAATATAAAATATTAAAAGTAGGTATTTCTCTGAAAATCATAGTATAATATATACGGAGATTAAGTATGGAAAATGATTCAATACTGATATCAGTAAGCAAAGCAGCAAAATTACTAGGGGTACATCCTGATACATTATTAAAATGGGATAATTCTGGTAAATTTATAGCATTAAGAACTGCTGGTGGGCATCGCAGATATAGAATCTCCGAAATTGAACGATTTTTGGAGGATTCTAATGGAAGGGCAAAAAATAGAATGGAAAAATATGGAATATCCATTTGAGAAATATTCTATTTCTAATAATGGATATATAAGAAGTAATAACAATAATTATATTCATATCAAAAGCAAAAATTCATTAGGATATATAGTAAATTCTCTATACGGATCTGATAAAAAATATTATTTTAAACAGACACATATTTTAGTAGCAAAATATTTTTTAAATTATACTGATGAACAAATAAAAGATGATAATTTAGTTATTCATCATATAGATTCTAACAGAAGTAATTGTGAATTTTATAATTTAAAAATAACTACTAAAAGAGAAAATTCACAATTAAGTATTAAAAATAAAAAAGATAAATATATCAGAAGTGTCATGCAATATGATCTTCATTATATATTTATCAAAGAATATTCCTCTATTAAAGAGGCTACGATGGCAGTTCGTCCACATTCAAAACGTGCAGTATCCTTAATTTCTGCCGCCGCTAGTGGGCGAGAAAAAACTGCATATGGATTTATTTGGAAATATAAAATTGATGAAGATTTAGATGGGGAAATTTGGAAAGAAATATTTTATAGAGAATACATATGGAAAATATCTAATATGGGAAGATATGAAAATAAAAAATTATCTAGAACATTTGGGTCTAAATGTAAAAATGGATATATGATGTTTTCTCAAAAACATTTAAGAATAAAATGTCATCGTCTCGTTTGTCAAGCCTTCCACCCAATTGACAATCCAGAAGATTTCGTCGTGAATCACATCAATCACATCAAATATGACAATCGAGCAGAGAACTTGGAATGGATGACTCAAAAGGAAAATTGCAAAGCATTTTTTGCAATGAATCCTGGTATTAATAAATTAAGAAATCAATACAAAAAATCTGTTCTAAGAATAGATCAAAATGGAAATAAAAAAGAATATAAATCTATGACAGATGCGGGTCAAGAAATAGGACTAAAACCATCGAATGCATGTGGCAGAATTACATCAGCTTGTAATTCTGGTAAAATTTACAAAAATTTTAGATGGATTTGGGGAAACCAGCCAATGATTGATGAGGCGAAAATAAAAATTGAGAAATCATTGGAACAAGAGAAATTAACAGGAAGAAAAGGAATTTGAATGGCTGACTTTAAAAATGGAAGATTCAATAGTAAAAAACAAGATTGGATAACTCCTAATAATATTTATTTTCTTCTTGATCAAGAATTTAAATTTGATATAGATTTAGCTGCTGATGAAAATAATTCTAAATGTGGAGTATTTTTTGACGAGAAGAAAGATGCGATGTCGCAGTCATGGGCTGGAATAGGATGGTTGAATCCTCCTTATGGAAATTATGGAAAACATTCTTTACAGAAATGGGTCAAAAAATCATATGATGAATCTAGAAGATTAGATTGTGTCGTTGTGATGTTAATTCCATCCAGAACAAATACCAAATGGTGGCATAATTATTGCATGAGGGCGTCAGAAGTAAGATTTATTGAAGGCCGTCCTAAATTTTGTAGTGCCACACATGGATTACCGCAACCTTTGGCAATAGTTATTTTCAAAAATGACGGAAATGAGACTAAATTTTCATCATTTAAAATTCCTTAATAATTGAGTAGAATATCTATTCGGAGGCAATTATGGAAGAGAATTTCGACTGGGGACTTGAATCTGGTGTGCTGCAAGCAGTAAAATATGCCGGGGGAGCCCTCCCATCTGAAAAAAAATTTTTGAATAAAGTCAAAGAAAAACTGCCAGAATTGAGTGATAGAGCTTGGAAAGAATTCAAAGACATTGCCAGAGAAGAGAATCAAAGGAGAAAATGATGAGTGATTTGAAGAGTGTCGTGCTTAATGCTCTTCCGACACAATCCGGAAGAGAATCCCTGATTGATATATATTTAATTAAATATTTTATATCTAAAAATAATTATGATTATTATTCTGCAAATCAATCTTTCAAAGATGGATTGATAGACATAGGAGTACCTGAAGAATTAATTTTTGATATTCCAGAATATTCCTATAAAATTACAAAATATATGCACGAACATCCGATTAATTAGGAGAAAATGAATTGAACGTTCCACTTGATTTGAAATATCGTCCTAAAAAATTTGACGATATGTTTCAACCACACATTGTCAAAGCATTGAAAAATTCAATCAAATATCAAAGAATTCCAAATACATTGATATTCACAGGTTGGACTGGAATTGGTAAAACGTCTTTGGCGAGGCTATATGCGATGGCTTTGAATTGTCAGAATTTATCAGATGATCAAGAGCCTTGCGGATCGTGCGAAAGCTGCAAGAGAATAGCACAATCTACTTCTATGGATGTCGAAGAGATCAATGTTGCAGAAAAAACAGGAATTGATGATGTACGAAGAATGATTGATGAAAAATATCATTTGATGCCAGTATTGGGAAAGTACAGAGTATTCCTGCTCGATGAGGCACATTGTCTTTCATCACAAGGACAAAATGCCCTTTTGAAACCGCTCGAAGAAGCGCCAGATCATGTAGTTTTCATTCTTTGCACAACAGAGGTAGACAAGATCATTGACACAATTTCCTGCCGGGCTCAAGAGTGGTCATTTGACAGAGTTTCCGAAGAAGTATTGACAGAAAATCTTGAAAAGATATGTCAGCAAGAAAATTTTGAATATTCAGCAGAAGCATTGAAAATGATTGCGATGGTCTCTGATGGCTCTCCAAGAAAATCAATAAAGTTGTTGGAGCAGATATGCAGCGACGAAATCAATGTAGATAATGTAGAAACTATTTTGAAAATTACACCCAGGGCTTTGAGTTTGGACATTCTTTTAGGGGCTTCAAGTGGGAATATAGAATATCTGATCAACATTGTCGACATCCTGAATTCCCAAGGGAAAAATTTGATTTTAGTTTTGAAACAATTGAGTTTGGATGTGTCGAATCTGATTCGGTTCATCGCTGGGGTAAAATTAGATGTTGATCCAGTTTCTATATCTAAAATGGAATCGATTTTGAAAAATATTCCACAAAAATCTTTGAAAAAGAGGATTCGCAAAGCTTCGAAGGTTATTATATCCTTGTTTGAGGCAATTAATTATAGAAATGTTGCCAAGGATCTTGTACTCACAAATGGTTTGATAGATCTCTCATTAGCTTTGAGAGATGATGAATTTTTGGAGGACTGAATGGCATTTCGCAAATATTCCAGTGATAAAATTTTGAAACTTGTTGAAAACATTAAACAAGGATCTCGAATATCTAAATATTCAATAGTCAATGATGTTTTATGCGTAGAATATAAATCAGGACGGAAAATAGTATATATTATTGATTCCGATATCAAACACAGATTTGAAGAATCAAACAACAAAGATAAATTTGTAGTATCAAAAATAGTTGGAAAATATAAATCAGAAAAAATTATATCAGGATATGATGAAGATTCATTTGATCAATTAATAAAATATATGGAGCAATACATCAAATCTATCTGCAAAAAATATTATGTTCAAGGTAAAGATCAAGAAGATTTATTTCAGGAATCAAGAATAATATTATATAATGCGGCAAGAGACTATTTATATGACAAAAATATTTCGTTTGAAAATTTCGCAATAAGATTATGTGTCAAAAGAGGAATATTAACTCAACTTGATAGGTCTATAAAAAGACAAAAATCTATTCCATTAAATACTGCTACATCTCTTGACGTTCAAGTAGTATCCAGCCAGGAAGAAAATTCTTCTCAAACTATTGGCGATCTAATAGAATCTTCTGATATGGATCCATTGCAAATGATTATAGAAAATGAAGAAAAATATAAAATTAGACACTTTTTAGACTCAGAATTGACGCAATTGGAATGCGCGGTGCTCGATGGGTATGACCGTGGCGACCCATACAGAGAAATTGCAGAAAAACTTGAAATATCCGTAAAATGTGTTGATAATAGTCTTGGAAGAATTAGAAAAAAAGCAAGTAAAATTTTTAGTGAAATTGATCCGACATCTATATCTACGATTATATATCGTTCTAAAAAAAGACAATAAAGGAAAATGAAATGAAATTCTCTTATGAAAAAGACCCAATATCTGAGGCTTTATCTGCTCTTGCTAAAATTGTTGGGGCATCTGAAAGCAAGGTATTTTGGATGCAAATCTCTGCTGACGGACAAGTCAAGTTCGTAGCTAGTGATGGAAATAATTTTTGCCAGATTAATCCACTAGACAAAGCTAAAACTGACAATGAGATTATCCTGTGTTTGCCATATAATGAAATTCAGGCATTTATTTCTAATATACGATCAGATACAATTTTATTTGTTGTCAAAGATGATAAAATTGTGTGCGGTATTTCTGGAGAAAAAGGGAGATATTCATTTAGTAGATACAACCTTCATTGTCCAAAAATTCCAGATACATCATCTATGTGCGAAAAAGGTGCGGAGATTAATTCTGTTGATTTTCTTGAATCTCTTCAAAAAACATCATTTTCGGTTCATCCATCAAAAAACAAATCTCCAATCACAAGTGTCAGATTGTCAATTGACAACAAATCGTTGAAAACATATTCAACAGACACTGGAAGAATTTCTAAGTTTCAAACAGACTTTGATGTCAAATGTGATTTTGATGAGATTGTTTGCTTCATTCCGAAACAATGTTTAGACAACCTTATGTCGTTGCCTTATGGTGCCGAGGTCAAAATAAGATGCGATGACAAACTGATGGAGTTTTCAAGTGAAGACAATTTTGTATATGTCGGCGCCCAAGAGTCAGATGGAGAAAAATTCCCCAATCTTGATGTATTTTTTACAGATGAGGTGGTTGCATCTGCTACAATATCATTGAAAGAAATAACTGATAAACTTTCTCTTTCTGATGCTTTGACTCGAAGTGAAGATAGATTGAAGAAAAGAATGATGCTTTCTATGGAAAAAGATCATTTAGCATTCAAGTCAGTTGGATCTAAAACTTCGGTGGAAGATGTCATCAATTGTGATGATGTAGAAATATTGAAAGATGAAAATCTAAAAGTAATTATCCCATTCCACAGAATCATAGAAGGAATTAAAATATATGATGAGATGGAAGTAAAATTTAGTCTGATCACACCACCATCTGGAATTCAATCTGTGAATTTATTTGTAATGTTTGAAACTGACAATTGGAGATATTTGATATTGACACTGGCGAAAGACGAAGATGAGTCAAATTAAACTTTTCGTAGGAGATTTTGCGATTGCAAATTCGGCAATAGTAAAATGGGGGGCAGAGACCGGTGCAGAAATAAAACTCTTGCACCGGTCTTCTGATATTGAAGATTTGATCAATCCATTTAGTTTTGAAAAAAATATATACATAATCAAAAATCCAAACAAAGATATGATTTCTAATTTGGAAATTATTGAAAAAAATATAATTAAAAACAATTATGTAGCAATTTGTTCTGAATCTATTGACAAAAGATTGTCATTTTTCAAAAACAAAGAAATTGTTAAATGTGGGTATATAGAACAATCAAACGAAAACAAATGCATCAATATAATCAAAAATCTATCTGGATTTGAAGATGAAATCTGTCAGATAATATACAGAAAAACTGGATACATCCTTGCAGATATTGAGAACAACAAAGGAAACAAAGTTGCAACAAAAGTATTAAACATAGAAAAAATTAAACAAGAAATTGAAAAATTGAAATTGATGCACGATATTGATGAAAAAATAGCAGAAAAAATTGTATGTAAATCTAAAATTGCGAATTCTTGGGAATTAATAGATTGTGTTTTTGAAGGGCGTATTCTTGATGCCGTTCCGCTAGTTGATGGAACTGTGATCGATCTGACCCATGTGATGATGTTCATTGGTTTGCTGATTTCAGAAGCTAGGTTGGGAATGCTTGTAGCTTCTATGAAAAACAAAAATCCTACTGCGATTCTCCAAAAAGTTTATCAAATGCAAAATAATTTCGGATATTTGATAGAGGGTGATGAAGAAAAAAAATCAAAACTTTCAGTTCATCCATATAGAATATATAAAACTATCGAAAAACTTAAAAATCCTAAATATTTGAATAGATGCGTCCAGATTTTGAAAAAATGTGAAAAATATAATGAAAAAATTAGGGAAGATATTCCATATCAATTTTTAATCTATTCTCTGATAGTAGACCTGAGTTAAAAATATACAATATATCCAATAATATTTTGATATTTTCTATATAATATCTTTGCTATGAGAAAGAAAAGATTCAGAAGCAGAGATATTCCACCAGTTAATAAACAAGCAGCCTTCATCATCAACAAAGACAAGTTGATTGATGGAGGCTTTGTTTTTGGTTTTGACCCGCCTACAACAAAAAATCTCGGCTGGGCAGTAATGCAATACAAAGACGGAAAAGGTAGATATATCGACTCAGGGTTAGAATTGATGCCACCTGATGATTTAGAGAGATTGATCACGATATATAATTTTGTAAACGATCTAAAAAATAAATATAATCCTGTTATAGCCTCATTGATGGAAAGATCTATCGGGTTTGGCAATGCTCCCGCCAGAGAAAAACTTGGGGAAAATACCGGAATAATCAAATTTGCATCATTGATGGTCGGAGCCGAGGTCAAACCCATTCACACAATTTCAATGGGATGTGTTTTTGCGAACACCGGAGGAATGGCTAGAAAAGACAAGAAAACTGCTACTCAAAAAAAGGCAAAAGAATATTTTCCAAATTCTCTCAAAGATTGTAGAATTACACAAACTGGAATTTTTACCCACCGAGCTGATGCTATTGGTTTTTGTGTGGCATTTTTCACTTCCAACAGCATTGAGATTGCCAAGGAGGAATTGATGGTAGAATTTAAGGAGGAGAACAATGAGAAATAGTCCACAACAACCGGTTATAACTTCTTGTAGATCAAAAGAGGTAAGAGGAAAGCCTTGTACGAATATGAATTCAAGACTTTTTGAAATTAGGGCAATCAAAGATAAATCTGGCGATGTTATTTCCTGGGAAATTGAATGTCCATTTTGTGGAACTACTTGGTGGAAAGATTTAAAAAAAGAAAGGAATCTCCCACAGAAGTATAGAAAATAACAAAAAGTTAATTAGGAGAGTTTTCAATGAGCGTAAAAACTGACAACACAATTCTGGATTTCATCAAAAAATCCAACCAAGATAATCGAGAAGTTTATGTTGAGCCGAAACTTCCAAAAGTTAGATCTGATGTCTATTTGAATTGGACAAAGCAAAGTTCTGTCAATCCTATGACAAAAATTGAAAATTTGTTCAAGGAAGCAAAAAAATACAAAGATCTTGGATTTTTCGAAAGCGATACTCAGGATGTGTTAATTTCAGAAGGGTCTAGTGTTGGAGATGTGAAAAGAATTACAAATGAAGTATATGCACAAGTCAAAAATGAAATTCCAGAGAAATATGATGATCTTAAAGATCATCTAGAATCATTGGTATTGTCTATGTCCCCAAAGGAATTCTTGAAATTAGCAACCAATGACCACACATATAAAAATTCTTTGATTGTTTTTTCCTCAAAAGATGAAGAAGCAAATTTTGAAGAAATATTGAGATATGTTGATTATCGCAAAAATGAGCCTACTGCTATAAATGCATTCCACAAAGCAATGTCTCCTCACGTTGATCGGGAAATTCAGAAGAGTTATTTGCTGGCAGAGGTGAAATATCCAGTTATCAAAATTTCAAGAACTGAAAGAAAGAATGTTTTTGCGGTTAGAGATGACAAGGAATTGGTAGGCGTAGATTCAAAAAATAGAGTCTGCACTTGTTCAAGATATGTAGAAGGTAATTTTAGAACTTTTGAGATTCCGTGTGAGCACATCATTTCTACACTTCAATCTACTGATAGAGAACATGTCATTAAAAATATGCAAAAGAATATTCTAGCGAGTTTAAATGAAACAGAAGAATAAAAAACAATCATCTGTCTTTTCATCGGATGAAATTTTAATTCAAAATCCTAATGATATGACCAGGGGGAATCGTGGATTACAAGGACTTTTTTTGGATACTATTCATCGAGACTTGAATCAGCCATCTATCGAAGAATTGGCTGATTTTTTTGGTTTTAGTGTTGATGACGTAATTGAAAACAATCAAAACATCTGACTCAAATCTTTCTTTGCCTTATCTGTGATTGTAGGAAGATCAGCAGCTAATTCTCCTGGAATTTCGCCTTGTGCGTAATATCTCCCAAGGTTGGAAATATAATTATCCATCCATTCACTGATGATTCTTTGTCTTTCTTCTGGCGGAACTTCCTGCGGAAACACTGATTGCAATTGTGAAGCAATGTCCTGTTTGACTTGCTCTGGAGTCTTGGTTTCTCCCCGCTGGTGTCTTCGTTCGTGTTCTAGGGATTCTGGGTCGGAATAGTATATTGCCTCTATTTCTGGATGATTCATCATTTCCAGCACCTTAACAGATCCCATTTGCTGCAATCGAGGCATACCCATTTCTTTTTCATATCCTCCGAGTCGTTGAGCAAGGATGTTCAATTCCATTACTGCTCTGCTCACCATGTCTTGTATATTTGCACCACCTAGAAAAGATTCAATTGCTATTTCTGGACGACTGAGTCGGCTGACTAAATTGATTGGTTGTTGTGAAATTTTCTTGAACAATCCTAAATGCTCAAATTGCGCTTTTTCTGGATCAATCGCTGCCATTTCTGATGCTGTGCCTTGCATTTCAGATGTGTAGGCAAGTTTATATATCACAGAATCTAAAATTTCAGATTCATTGAGCATATTATGACCATCTAATGAATTTGCAATTTTTATTAATTGTTTCAGCATTTTTATTTCCCTCATCGTTGTTTTATATAAAATCATAAAAAATCCTCCTTCAAAAATAAAAAAAGGATTCTCAACTTTAAGTTGAGAATGATGAATTAAGTTGAGAGGAGCAAATTATGCCAGCAGAAGATTTGAGATTGTCAAATGAAAAGGTTCTTCAACAAATAGAAGAATACAAAGAAAAAACAAAAAAATTGAATCCAATTTTGAAAGCAGTTGTTCTTGACAATGGCGAATATACACAATATGCAAAATTTAATGAGAATAGATGTAGCCTGTGTCAATCAATATATAGAGATGAGGCAGAGAAATTATATCTTGAAATCAGGAAGATAGACCCAGTCAGAAAGTTGCTTATTGAAAAAGACAAAGAGAGAGGAGTCAGCAATCCATCGTGGTCGTGGGCCACCGTGGACACACACATGAGGGAGCATGTTGATTTTACTCCTATCTCTATTGATTTTATGCAAAGGATTCAAGATACCAAGGAGGAATATTCTGTAATCGAGAGAGAACCAATAGGATATGGAAAAAGAATGTTGATAGACATGATTGCAGAAATGAAATCAATTGATCTAAGCAAGAATCTTGATCAGTTGATAAAAGTGAATCAGGTAGTAAATAGTTTGCTTGGAACATACAAAAATTTTACCACATTGGAATATGAAATTTCTGGACTGAGAGATGAGGCAGAATCGGCAGTTATGGAAATGGCAGACAAATTTACAGAAGTAATGGCAGATTTAATGCAGAAAATAACAGGAATCGACAACAAAGAATATATAAAAGATGGAATTAAAGATTTTCAAGATTTTTTGAAATCTAAATTAGAAAGAAAATCTAAATGATAAAGACCAATTTTGAAGACAATATAAATAGTGTCATCTTTGACAAGTTGGACTTACTATTGGGGCAGATGGAGGAAGATGCCCCAATAGATTTTGACGAAAATCAATATCAATTTGTAGATATAGTCAAATTTGTCGAAGATGACAGATATCTACATCAAAAATTATATCCTTGGCAAATGTTAATTCTTAAAGTTTTCTATATGGGATCGCACGGAAATGAAAAATTATCTATCAGTTTTGATCCAGTAGAAGAAGCTTGCTATAATTGTGTTTGGAACAAAAATAGACTTCAGGAATTAGATTCTCCTTGTTTGTCTTGCAAATTATACGATCAAAATTTAAAAAAAGAATATCTGCAAAGACAAATAAATATAGGAAAATTTTCTGAATCACAGATAAAAAAATGGGAATTGAATACAGAGTTGAAATCTAATTTTTTGAGTGAAATGCAGATGATTTTTCAAGACTTGACACCAGAGGGCAATAGATTGCCTCCTGATATGGTGTATGATCAAGCCAAATACATCCTAATAGAACATTATCAGAATAATCAGAATAATACGAATAGTGAAATAGAAGATAATGAGAATTTAGATGATGAAATATTAAATTATCTTATAGAAGATTCCAGAGGAAGTTTGAGTGATACAGAATTAGTTAGAAATCAGATAATCAGAAAGATTGGATTGCCATTTACAGACTTAGTTTTGGTGCTTGGGCGCCGGAGTGGAAAAAGCTTATTAGTCGCAATAATAGCATTATATGAAGCATACAGACTGATCAAACTTGATGATCCACAAAATTATTTTGGACTTCTTGATGATGATATGATTACCATTATGAATGTTGCCGGAAATGAAGATCAGGGAAAAGATTCTGTATTTAGCAAAATTAAATCTATGGCTATAAATTCTCCATTCTTTAAAAAACATATAAACAAAGACAGAACTAGCGACCAATCAATGATTCTTCTTTCACCAAAAGATCTTAGAAAAAATGAAGAAAGAAGAATGGATGGAATTCCTACATTGCCAGGATCAATAGAAATTAAATCTGGGACTTCAAAAGCCAGTGGTCAGGTAGGCAAAACATGTGCAGTTATTATTATCGACGAAGTTGCCGAAATGATCAAAAAGGAAGATTCAAAGACTAGTGATTCTGAATTATATAAAAAATTAAAACCTTCATTGGCAACATTCGGAAAGTATGGAAAAATTTGCGTAATTTCTAATCCTTTGGCCCAAGAAGGAATTTTATGGAAATTATACAATAATTCCTTAAGAAACGATAGAAACCCATTGATGTTTCAGTTAGCAACCGAGACATGTAATCCTAGCGTTGATAAACAATGGCTTCAAGAACAGAAAAATGAAGATCCCGCACTTTATGAAATGCAATATATGGCTAAATTCTCAGAAGGTGCTTCCGAGCCTATGTTTTCTCCTATTTTGATTGATTTGGCAATTAAACCCGAACGACGTCGGGCCCCATACGGGACACCAGGAATCAATTACTACGCTCATGCCGATCCGGCTACTACTAGCGATAATTACGCTTTGGCTGTTGTCCATACAGAAGACAGGATAATGCCCGGAACTAATGAATTGATGAAATATGTTATTGTTGATCATGTGGAAATGTGGAAAGCAAAAAACAAACTTGAAGCAATAATGATTGATGAAGTTGATGATTATATTATTGAAATATGCAAAAAGAAATTTAATGTAGTATCTCTTAGCTATGATCAAATGAATTCTATTACTTCCATTCAAAAAATGCACAAAAAAGGCATCAAATCAGTTCAAACTACTTTCAATCAAAGTTTCAAAGAAAAAATATATGAAACTCTTTTGCATCTTATGCAAGATGAGAGATTGGAAATATATGGATCTGGTCCTTGGGTGCCAGATATTAAAGATCAATTTATGTTTCTGCAAAAAAAATATGGACGGAGAGGTTTCCGTGTTCAAGCCACCGATGGACATAACGATGACATTCCTGATTGCATAGCGGCTGCTGCCTATATGTCTCTTCAAAACACTATTATGGCATCTTTGCCAAGAATTAGGGCTTACAGATTGAACATTGACTCTGCGGAAAGGATGTATGGTTCTATTGGGAGTCGACGTACTGGAAAGTCTGGATGGTGAAACAAAACTAACCACAAAAAATAACCAAAAAAATTTTTGAAAAAGAAGGAATATCTAAATTTTTAAAGAATAAACAAATATAATCCAATAAGGATAAATTTCATCCTCGCTGTGAGGATTTAGGAGGAAAATTATATGGCTAATTTTCATGCATATAGATGCACATATAGAGGGCCTGGTTTCTTTGCTGTTGGTGATATTCCAGCAACATATGGACAGGTAATCGTTCTCAGTGACGAACAAGCCGCTAGAAAAGTTAAAACAGCAGATTTAACAGGAAAACATCTTGAATATCTCGGCGAGGTAGATACTGCTGGCGGATATTTTTCACCGAATATTCAAAGTTTGCTTGATGGTAAACAATGGACGTTGAGCAAAAATGTTCTGCCGGCTGTCACAATTGACATACCATTGCCAGATACTGCTTTTGACACTGCTGGTGTAAAAGTTGTGTCTGATTATAATGTTCAAAGAAGGCTGATGCTTGACAAAGTTGTATCTTATCAAGCGGTACTTCCTGCTACTGACGATGGTTCTGGCACATTGAATCTAGACAACCGAGTTCATATGCTCTTGACCAAGGGTGATTCTGGAGAAGCTACTCAAATCACGACAAATGGCTGGACTGATGATAACGGGACACTGGAAACACTAGGACTTCCTTTGACTACTACAGTTCTTGACAGCTTTACATATCTTCAAGATACAATTTATATTGGGCATACAGCTAAATTCTCTGGTGTTTATGTTGATGTGGTCGCCGGCTCAGTCAATGGTAATGGTGGATACATTTATTCAGTAAGCTATTGGAATGGCACTGGTTGGACAGCATTTGAGAATGTCACAGATACTACAGTTCGTGCCGGCGCCCCTCTCGGTGGAGATGGTTGGATTGCCTGGTATGAACAACCAGTAAACTGGGATCCAGATGGTGCTACTGCTTCTGCACATCGTGTTTCAGGAGTTAATTCCGGAACAGCATTAGCAAATGATGTTTATTGGGTCGCCGTTCAGTATTTGACCGACGGTTCAGCAACCACTTTTGATGCTGATACAGAACTCAATAGAATTTGGGTGCCTGGCGATGAGCCACTAGCTGAAATCAATATGATTGCCGTCAAAGATGGTGAAAAGGTAATTGCGAGCAGGGAAACATTCGATTCTGTAGTTCAGCAAGATGATACTACATTAAATGATGTTTATGCGTCTACATCGGCAATGATTACAGATTGGCCGACACCTAATGCCGCTGATGATGCACTCTATCTCGGTTATGCAGATATCTTTGGCGGAGTTCTTGTTGATGTTGGGACCACGGTCAATGATGCTGTATCTACTCTTACCGCGAGCTATTGGAATGGGGCAGAGTGGGTATCATTGGGCGCTACCGACGGAACAAATTCTGTTGCAGATACCTTGAAAGTTGATGGTGCCGTCACTTGGAATATACCTGCTGATTGGAGATCCACAGCGGCTACATCCGCATTGATGGATAGTCAAACACTTGACACAGATACAACAACTAGTGTTTTGTTCTGGGTCAGACTGACGTGGGACGGAAACTTAACTAACTTGTTCGATATCAACAGAGTGTATCCAATAAGATCTGCTACAGTCCCTATCGAATTCAATGTCCCAACTAACGTTGAGGTTGCACCGAGCGATTTCTTGAATGTTTATGTTGGAGAAATAGAAGGTGAAACTGACGCGCTAAGTGGCGTTACACTTCAACTCGTCGGAGCGGACATCTAATTTCTGCCTGATGGGGGAATTCTTTGAATTCCCCCATCAGGATGAAGAAGTGAAATTTAGAAGGAGAAAAATATGAATTACTTCAAATATAGATGCACATTTAGAGGTCCAGGAAGACTAGGTGTCGGAGGCAATACATATGCCTATGGCAATGAATTCGTTGTTCCAGCAAATGAAGCAAACAGACTTGTTTCACAGACTTATCTTGAACAGGGTTTTGTAGAACCATTAGGTGAGGTTGACGAGAATGGTGTTGCACTTTCTTCAAACTTTGTAGGCTATTTAGAAGGGATAGCAGGAACTACAAAAAGAAATTATATGCCAGTTTCTACATTCAATGTAAATGTCGCAAATGCTGCCTGGGACTTCCCAGTGGATTCTCTGGTAATGGGCGAATTTCAACCTAAAAAGAAAATGTCCTTGGATAAAATTGTTGCCAAAGTTGGGCAAAGAGCTGCCCCAGACAATAACGCCGGATTCCTTTACATCCATAACAGAGGAAGCCTGTTGGTTACCAAAGGTGATTTTGGAAGTGGAACCCAAGTGACAACCAATGCCTATATCGATGACAACGGAACGTTGACATCTTTGGGACTTCCAGATACCGGGACTGCCGTAGATAGTATGGTGTATGCACAAGATACAATCTACATCGGACATACTTTCAAATTCGATAATGTATATATTGATATGACTGCATCTACTAACGTAGATCAAGCTAAAATCAATGTTGTCAAATATTGGAATGGGTCCAGTTGGACATCATTCGAAAATGTATCTGATACAACTTCGAGGTCGGGTGTTTCCCTCGGAGGGAACGGAAGAATTGCTTGGTTTGAAAAACCAGAAAATTGGGATAGATACAATGCGACGGCTTCTGCGCACTCTACCGTCAATTCTGGAACAAAACTAACAGATAACGTCTACTGGGTGGCAATTACATTGACATCAGCAGTCAATTCTTATGATTTGGATGCTGATGTTGAGATTGAGAGAGTATATGTTCCAGGTGATGAGGTTTTAGCCGAAGTCAGCTTGCCAACATTTGTTGGTGGTGGCAACGAGCAGCCAGATAAATTCACATCAGTAGTGCAGCAGGACGGTGGTGTTCTGACAGAGGTTTCAGCGGTCGCTGCGCCAATTTTGGTGAATTGGACTATGCAGGCAGCAGCTACTGATCAGCTTTATGTAGGATATACGCAGCCATTTGGTGGTATAGGTTTCATCATCGGTGCGACCGTCAACGCCAATGCCGTTGCTGCTTCTGCTGATTATTGGAATGGCGTTGAATGGGTCAATCTGGCATCTGCTGCTGACAGCACTGATAGTCCCGGTGGGACTTCATTCGCTCAAGATGGAACAATTATCTGGGATGCCCCTGGTATCCCAAGTGATTGGAGAAAATATGCAGCAGATTCTACGCTGTTGACAGCCACTCCACCTGCTACTACTTCTACGGAAGAATTGTATTGGGTAAGGGTTACCGTGGATGGTGCTGTAACGAATCTCTTTGATATCCATCAATTGTATATCGTTGGAGCGCTCTCTGTGCCAGTCGAGGTTAATATTCCAGAGAATACAGATCTTCAACCATCAGATAAAGTCAATATTTATCTAGCAGAAGATGAAGTATATCAGAGTTCACTCGCAGGAGTTTCTTTGGAATTTGTCGGTATGGACATCTAAAATAGTCTTGATTCAAATTCAAACAAAAAAGGATGGGATATCCCATCCTTTTTTGTTTGAATGAAGGTTTTGATCATAAATATTATAAATATCAACCAAGAGGCTAATATAAAATGAGAATAGAGCAAATTTTGACATTGCTGAATGCAGAAGATGGTATATATCATTATGATGACAAGATTATGATCAAAATATCTTCGTCTGTGTCAATAATTTCTGCTGATGATAACTCATCTTTGATCAACATTTTGAAGCCAGAAATAAAAATAGCAAGTAAATCAGAAAAATTGAATTTAGTGATTCCATCTGCTATTTCTAAAAAATATTCTAAAAATGAATTAGAAAAACTTTCTTTGAAATTTAAAAATGGAAAGTCTGTTGAAGAAAATGTTCAAAAAGCGTTGGTATATCTCGCCTCTAAAAAAGAACCATTGCCAGATGTAAATTCTATGTTCAGCCTTGCGTCAATGTTGAACGGGAATCATCCTGGAATTTTGACTTTGAAATTCGCTCAATGGGGTGGACAAGGTGGGATGTCTGGAAGTGAAGGTGGATCTTTTTCAAACTTCTCATTCCAGAAAGGCGGAGACATAGATCAATTCTATGGAAATGGCTGGAAATCCCAAACAATGTTTGATTCTGTGTTGGATATGGCCAGGAAAAATGACAAGGTTGCTGGCGGAACATCAACAGAAAAGAAATTGGAAAATGTTGGCTTTTATAATCATAAATATGCTGATGAAAATGCAATGAAATACAATCTTGCCTGGGGAGAAAGAATCAAACAAAAAAATCTTCAAAGACTGAGAAGGATGTTTCAACAACGAGCAGAAGAAAAGGAAAGAGATCGGCAAAGATCACCAGAATGGCTCAGAACACAAGCAGTCATAGACCCATCACATTATACTTCACCAGAAACTGCTTTGAATGCCAGAAGAGAAGGAGAAGATAAAGGAAGAGATTATCGTTTCCAGGCTATTCTAGAAAATACTCCGCAATGGCACGGGAAACTACCTCCTGTTGGTCCAAACTTGTTGACTAAACGTCCCAATAAAGTCAGATGGGACACATTGAGGAGATATTCGAGCCTAGACAAACAAGCGGTGTATAATTTTGAATCTGGATCTGCCCCTTCTCGACGTGGTGATCCGAATGATCCAAACAATTTAGATCCTAACTATCACGGCGGCGGAACGGGGGCTTTCGGTGCAGAGAGCAGATATATGGATCAGATTGTTGACCGAAGAGAGACCACAGAAAATGAGCCATTTGGTGGCAACAAAGATTATCTGGAACAATATCCTATCAACAAAGAACATCTTGGGTTGTTCAACTGGAAGGAGACGCCAAACGAAGAAAACAATTCTCAGGGAATGTCTCCAACAGACAAGCTGCCAATGTTTGATTTCCAAACAATGACCATTGAAGAGGCTTTGAGAAGAGTCAGAGAACAAGAGCGAGGATTAGATCCAACTGATATGCACGAAGGTGCGGAAAACACAACAGAAAATTGGCACATGACCGAAAACCCAGATCAATTGAGAGTTGGACCATCAAAGGGCGGGATGTGATGTGGATGAAATTGGCAAAAAATGTCATCTCTTTCCCATATCATTCTACTTCTAGGGATAGGGCATACAAAATTATACAAGAGGGATTTGACGGAAGTTGGTTTGGTGACCATTTTCAAGAACATTTTTATGAATTTTATGAGGATCTTTCTGATGAGTCAAAAAGAAAATTTGAAGAAAACTATGAAAAATTTTTGTATAGCTCAACTGATTTTGAGGGGAAAGAATTTGAAGCTGCCACTGAGAGATTAGCAGAGTTATGGTTTGAGGAGCATCCAAACGCTAACTTGCTGTGGGCAACAGATTATCCTAATACAGAATTTTTAGATATGGATCCTGGAATAGTCGAATTCCAGGAATCTCCTGATTTTAGAGATCTCTTGTCTGATAGTTATGGTTCGGGATGGATATATGAAAAAGAACCTGGAAATATTCCTGGATCGTTGTTCAGAAAATTAGATATATCTGAAATTCCGGAATAGATAATTATATAATGAGAGACTCATCTATAAAGATGGAATTATTCTTCCAGGGGTTCATCAATCATTTTTGAATGCCATCAGGCTCAAAAGAATTCCTTTTGGCATCCCTAATTCTGCTGAAAGTTATTATTATGAGGAAATTCAAAAACTTTTGAATTCAAGATGATTTGAGTTTTTCATAATCTTCAAGATACATCCATTTGAAGCCACCGGCAGATTTTCTTTTTCCCTTGCAAACATCTGAGATGTGTTTTGATCTGCTCCATATGCAAGCATCCTCAGATGTTTTAAAATATATAATTTCATTATTTTTAATTCCAACAACAGGGCATTTCCTAACATTTCTATATGTTTGATTCGGATTCTTTTCCAAATATTTTTTGCAATTTTCCCTTTGAGTAGTCCATTCCAAGTTTTCTGCCCGATTGTCATCTTTGACGTGGTTGATGTGATTCACAACAAAATCTTCTGGATTGTCAATCGGGTGGAATGTCTGACAAACAAGTCGATGGACTTGCATTCTTTTTCCATTGATCCCTATGGATCTATATCCACTTTGTTTTTTATATCCTGATGTAATTACATCATAAGAAATTTTTATTCTTCCAAGATTGGAAACTTTTATTATTTTATTATTAAATTCTATTTCTTTCCAAATTTCACCATCTAAATTTTCTTCTGATATGTATTTCCAAATAAATCCATATGCAGTTTTTTGTTGATTATTACAACAATTATTAATATTTATTCTTTTCCATTCATTATTGATTTTATCATTAGGTTTGTATTCTTTTATAAAATCTCCATTTAAATTAAATTGTTGTATAGTTTTAGAATTTTTTCTAAGATTATTACAATATTTATTATTTTCACTTACAGATATTATTTCAAGATTTGATAATCTTGAATTTTGTTTATCATTATCTTTATGATGACAGACTATTTGTCTATTTTTTTGCATTTCAGGAGTGTATCCAAGAAATTGTTGTGCCACAAGAACATGAACAAATTTTTGTTTTCCTTTTCCATTATCTTGTATTATATTTATTTGTGGATAATCAATAATATTTTTTTGTTTCGAAAATATATAGTCAGTTTCATCGTTCCTGACCATTCCTCCAGAAGATACAGAATATCTTGAAAAGGGTGGATCAATTTTTAGCCATTCTTCCATTACAAACTCCTTCATAAGATATTACTCAAATCATAAACCAAAATCTATTGCAGGAAATAGATTTATTTTAGAGAATATACATATATGTGGATGGAATTTGCGAGCAAAAAAATAGTTTTGGCAGCAGGCTTGGGTCCACCCGGTGGACCTGCCACTCAGGGTTTTTCTTTGTCTACGAGATACGGAGGCCCTAGATGGTGGCCGTTTTCTGGAGATAACGGAATGGATGACTTTATCCGATCACAAGTCCGATATCACCCAGAATTTATTCATATCATCGGAGAAGCGGCAGAAATTCCAGACGAAGGATGGGAAACAATAAAACAAGGTAATTTCTTTATCGACAAAGATCCATATAACATCAACGTGATGGCTGTCCAAGATGGAGACAGCAAAGAAAAAGCAGTTCTTCTGTTGATTGATGAGCAAAATGGCGAATTCAGAGTTGAAGATCTGCCATTTGAAGCAGAAGACATAGTCAAACAATTGAAAAATTGGGAATTCAAGATTCTTGTAGATCAAGAAGGAAAATCAAGAATAGTTGGTAAAGAAATAAATTCAGGAGGAAACAAAAAAGGAATTTTTGAGGTGAATCGCGGACACTCAGTTCCTGGGTTTTATTATATCTTCCAATCAGAACGAGTGCCAAACCCGAGCGATCAATTGCACGGAGATCTATCATCTTTCGAGTGGAACAGATGGAGGAATGAAGGTGGACAACCTGGAATGTGAGGTGAAAATGAAAAAAGTATTAGTTGCTTGCGAAGAAAGTCAAGCAGTTGTCAAAGAATTGCGCCACATCGGCATTGAATCATTTTCTTGTGATATTGAACCTTGTTCAGGCGGGCACCCAGAATGGCATTTGCAGACAGATGTATTGCCATTACTAAATGACGACTGGGACATGATTCTTGCTTTCCCACCCTGCACGCACATTGCCACGAGTGGGGCTAGGCATTTTGCCAAGAAGTGTGCCGATGGAAGACAACAACAAGGTATTGATTTTTTTATGGAATTTACTAATTTGAGGTGTCCAAAAGTTGCTATTGAGAATCCAGTCGGCATCATGAGCACAATTTGGAGAAAACCAGACCAGATCATTCAACCATATCAGTTTGGAGATTCAGCAAGGAAGACAACATGTATATGGTTGAAAGGGCTTCCGGCGTTGATTCCAACCAACATAGTTGATCAAGGAGAAGTGATCAAGGGCGGCAATAAATTTCCAATGCCAAAATGGACATATGATACTGCTGGGCTGCCTCCAAAAGAAAGATCTAGAGCAAGATCAAAAACATTTCCTGGCATTGCAAAGGCTATGGCGATCCAATGGGGAGGAATATTGTTGAAGGAAGAATTATGTCAGAAATAATCATTACCATAGGGTCTTCAGGCTCAGGAAAATCAACGGCAATCAAGAAAATGTTTCCAGATCACATAGTTGTCAGTCCTGATAATTATCGTGAGGCAATTTCACAGGATTATTCTATATCAGGACCGAATCACATATTTGATTATGCTAGGATATTTGGCTCAAAACCATCAGAATTAGAGCAAAACGATCCAGAGATCTTTGAATTAGCAAAGCAAATAGTGCCAGAAGATATTTTGAGGAATAGTTCAAATTTGGATTCAGCAATTTTCAAATTTGCCTTTCAAAGATTGAATGAATTGTTGAAATCTGGAAAAGATGTTATTTTTGATGCAACTACTCTTTCTGCTAAACGATGGCGTCCATTGGTTGAGATTGGACGCAAAGCTGGTGCGTCGGTGAAAGCACTCTGGATGACACCAGATGAGTTTGAGAATGATGACGAATTGATGCAACAATTGATTCGGAACAATGAAGAACGACACTCAATTGATTCTTTGACTGGAAAACCCAGAGGTAGATTCACACCCGTCCCGGTTTTGCAACAAATGAATGAGGCATCATTGAGATTGAGAGAGAACCCTCCGGTTGCGGGAGGAGACGATTCTTCCTTTGACGAAGTGATCAAGGTTCCAATCAAGAAAAGACAAAAAAATGTGATGTCTTTTTCGTGGATGAATCGAGCAAAAAAATTTCAAGATAGGAGATGAAATGCAAGGAATTTCTCCGCTACAATACCCAGGCAGTAAATTGAAATTGATTAATGAATTAGAAAAATATATTCCAAATGGGACTAGAAATATTATTTCTCCATTTTTAGGTGGAGGGTCATTTGAAATTTATCTTGCTAATAAAGGTTATTCTGTTCAAGCATTTGATATCATTGAGCCATTGATAAATTTCTGGAAATATATCTTAAATGATTCAGTCAGACTCTATGATGAAATAATGAAATATTTTCCTCTATCTAAAGAAAAATATTATGAAATTAGAGAAATATTAAGAAATCATCATTCAAATACTCTTGAAAATGCAGCTTATTTTTTTGCCTTGAATCGTAGTTCTTTTGGTGGTGGAGGACTAGCTGCTGGAATGATTAAAAATCATCCATCATTTACCAAATCTTCTATAGATTTTGTAAAAATATTTCAATGTACAAACTTAAAAGTTAATATTAGTGATTTTGAGGAATCTTTGTATAATATTAAAAATGAATTTATATATTTAGATCCTCCATATATGCTAGAAAATGGTAATACTGGAGGTAATTATTTGTATGGAAATAAAGGACATGCTCACAGATATTTTGATCATCATAAATTATATAAAATATTAAAAAATAAATCAAATTGGATGATGTCATATAATAATAGTGAAAAAATTAAAAAATTATATTCAGAATATAAAATTATAGAAATTAATATAAATTACTCTATGAAACACACTTATGAAAAGAAATCTAAAGAAATAATTATATTCTCAAAAGAGGAATAGAGAATAATTTTTGAAAATATAACTCAGGAGAATTTTAAATGCCATACCAAATTAGACCAGTTCGCGAGACATCTGATAATATTCCGGCTTTGTTTTCAAATCCGCTTTCATTGATGCTGCCAAAATCTGTCATTCAGAACAGATTCGACGAGGGAATTGTTAGGGAAGCAAAGAAAAAAGTTTTCGATAAAAAAAGCAAAGAAATTCTGATGACTATATGGAATAATAAAAATTCTAAAAACATAGAAGCACAAAAAGTTTTGAAAGTTTCTGATATAGTTTATCCTTTGCCAGAAGATGTGTCAAATTATGATGTTGTGAAATTGGTGACAGATGGATTGATCACAAACAAGGGAAATCGCCATGTTGCTTTTACTAATTCGGGAAAAATGGCTTTGGGAATAGAAATAATGGAGCAGCAATCTGAATTTGAAAAAAACAAAACAAAACAAAAATTTGTTTTTTCGCAAGCAGTTGGTGGGATCAGAAAAGGACCAAGAACCGGGCTTCCGCAGGATGATCTTCAGGACAAAATTCCTCAATTAGAAGAAATGCAATCTGGAATTGAAGATAGAGAAGAAGCCATTGATGCAGATATGGAAGATTTCAACCAAGTTGAAGAATTGACTCCTGAAATTCTTCAACTACTTGGACTAGAAACAGCAGAACCTCAATATTCTGATGAAGATCTTGACTTGGAAGAAATGATTTCTTGATGATTCTTGGGAGAGATATAATGAAACTAAATTTAGTATCAGATAATTTTTTAAAAATAGCACAGGAAAGACCATATGACATTGGTGATTTTATGTCTGATATGGAAAATTCAGAAAATTCAGAAGAAGCAAAGATGTCCATTAGTATTTATGCGATGCAGCAGGGATTTTTGACTACAGAGGATATTAATTTAGCTGGTGACTCATCATTCAGAGAAGTAAGATCTTCAATAGAAAGATCAGTAAGGAAGCAATCTAAAGGGTCTGTGGCAAATGAAGATGATATAGGAACTATAGTAGATAAAACATTAAAAGACATATTATCTAAATATAATCCATTTAACAAAACATCAATAAAAAAAGTAATTGTATTTTCTAAATTATTTAAATCTAGGATTTCAGGAAAAGAAGTAGCATCTCCAATATCATTTATCAATCAGGTAGTAAGTACTGATGTTGTAGACATGATTAACGAATTATCTAGCAGACATAAGCATGAAACTTCTGCTGATCAGCCAATAGGAACAGAAGAAGGGTCTGCCACGATAGGTGATCAGATCAGAGATGACACTGCGGTCAACCCCAGTGAGGTAGATGACTATAGTCTGTTGTCAGCTTTATATAAAAATGAAGAAGATTATAATCAATTTCCATTTGATGAACTAAAAAAAATATATGAATCTAAAAATGATGGATATATGGATATTGGTGTCAGAGATATGGAAGAATCTCAAGATAATAGAATAAAATTAATTAGTTTAATACAATCTTTAGATATGGCAAATTATGCTCAAGAATATATTAAATCAATATATATCAAAGCCTATATGAAATATACAGATGATATATCGAGAGGTGGAAGGCCGCAATATTTATATACATTAAAATACGCTATGATGCTTTTTTGGGGATCGGTAGAAGATATCAATCCAGTACATGAATCTCGTGGAAGAAGAGCCACAAAAAACAGAAATTACAATCCTCAAGTTTTGAGAGATCTGGTGGTAGAAAAATTAGAGAATCAAAATAAAGATATTGATCCAAAGTCAAAAAATTTTTATAGTGCTGCTGTTCCTTTTCAGATATCAGAAATACTACAATTATATGTTGTTAACAATATATATAAAAGTATTGTTGCAGAACAATACGAAAATGAAGGAAAAGATCCTGATGAATATGCTAATGAAATACAACAAAAAACTTTATCTATATATAAAGAAAAAATAGGTGCAAATACGGATAGTTCTTCTGTAAGGTTAGTTAATGTTAAAAAATTAAATGAGTCAAGATATATAACAAGACATTCTTTGGAGATGAGAGATGGTTTAGCATCTGTGCAAATGACATCAAGGGATGAAAATGCTTACTTATTAGGAAATTTGGAAAAATTACAAGAAGGTCATGCTGGGTATGGTGATTCTTGGGTGATTGAAACCGCTTATGCTGGGTATGCTGGAGAACCAAAAGTACTTAATAATTTTGATCCGTCATCAAATAATTATATTTGGATTCCTACTGGTGATTTACATAAAGTTTATCCAGGTATATTCTTAGAGCCAACTCAAAAAAGCTACTTAGCACTAGTTAAAGAACAAGAAGTCAATGGGATTTCATTGGTCACTCCAGATGAAATCGATACTTACTTATCTAATAGATATAATGCTGTCCAATCCAACACCGCAGAGGTTAAGTCCGAAATAGTTTCAGCTACTCCACCAAGGCAAACAAGGCAAAAACAGACAGGTGAAGATTGGATGAGAGAACAGGCAAGAAGATTAGGTCGTTCCTTGCCAGAAGGATTACTAGAAGAACCATTGGAGGAGGATGAAGACCAAGAGACTACTTCATCTTCTTCTCGACGAGTCAAACTGGCTAGTTTTTCATTTCCTCCCGGATACATCTTCTTAGATTTAGAGACGGGCGAACCATTAGATTTTCATAAATTAGCTATAGAGGAATTAGAGAATGAAGGATATTTTGACAGCCAATCTGAAGGACCGGCAATCAATCAGGGATTTAATAGCATAAATCTTTCACAATCATCCAAAAAACAAAAATTTGCAGAAATTTCTTTAAAATCTAAATTCAGAGTGCTTAAATGAGCAAAAAAGATTTAAAAATTAATATAAAATATTTGTGCGATACTGATGAAAAAAGAAAAAAGGGTTTGATGAACAGACAAATCGCCAACAATCAATGTGCTTTTTTCATATTTCCATCTGCTGGATGCCACGGATTTTGGAACAAAAATGTTGGTTTCGATCTTTCTTTGATTTTTTTGAATGATCACTTCAAGGTGGTAGATTTCGGAGAAATGGAAGCAAATTCTGAAAATCCAATATACCCAAAAAGCAGGGAAATTAAATATGTTATAGAAATAAAAAAAGAAGCAGGAATAATAGAAAATAATTTTGTAGATATAGATGATTACATAGATTTCGATCCAGAATCGGATTCTCTGGTCGTCAAGCATCATTTAGGAGGAAAATCTAATGACAAGTAGGATTATGCCAGGATCTGTCAATAGTGCTGTGGAAAATGACAATAACATCGCACTGATCGACTTGGACAAAGTTGCAGCAACATTAGGCAAAACTGCAAAAGTGGACGAAAAAGAGCCACAAGAAGAAAAAAGGAAAGGCTTTGTGCCTTTTGAGAAAAAGAAAAAATCAGTAGAAGAAAAAATGGACAAAAAATCTGGGCATGGTTGCCGCTGTGCAGATGGTTGCAAATGTGAAGGTGAATGCAAGTGCGCCGATGGATGCAAATGTGGAATGCCAAGCAAGAAAGCATCATCTCCCAAGGGTTTTGCAATCCCAAGCGCGAAATATATTCGTGAAGCTGAGGCAAGAGGTGATTGGAAAGCCAAAGAAGAGGCTTTGAAAGTCCGATCTGCTTTCCGAAAGAATTATCTGTCCAAGCTGGCTGCCGTCGTTGATGCAGAAGAGGATCGACAAGAAGTGATCGCTTCTCGTCAAAATGAAAGACAAGAAATTATTGCTTCAGTCACGAAGAGAGAAGTTGAAGAAAGAAAGCAGAAAAGAAATGCAATTCTTGCAAAAAGTATTAAAAATACAAAAACAGTTCCGGCAAGAAAAGAAATTTCAGATTTTGTAGGAGCAAAAGATATGAATTCATTGACCAAAGAAATAGTTAGAAAAAGATTAGTCAAAGCAGGATTAGATCCTCAAATGGCAAATCTATATACTAAATACGCATTGAATACCTCAAATGAAGAAAAAGTTCCAGAATTTGTTGATAAACTTGCTAAAACTAAAATGCCAAAAGTAAATAAAACTGCTCTTTTTAATTCTTGGATTAAGGAAGCTAAACTCGACGAAGCTGATCGCAGCAGATTGCGAGATTACTGGGCTAATGAGCTTGGATACCAGGACAAGGAATGGGTTGATGATTTGGTGACAAATTACGATAAAGATGGGAATTAAAATATGAGAGTGTCAAGGATCGATGGACGGCAAAAAGTTTTGGATAGATATTTGGAAAATATTGAAGAATTTCAAAAAAAGGCTTCAGCAGATATCAAAAGGAATGTCGCATCATTCAATCCAGATGATGAAAGAGCAATGCCTGTTATTGTTTCTGCAAGTCAAGGAATTAACTTGGCATATCTAAAAGGAAAATAGGAGTCAATAATGGCTAAATTTAAACTATCGAATATCGATACTTGGGAGTCAGGAGAAGATATGGCAACTAATAGAATTGCCAGTGTCTCTGATTCAAGAATTGACAAAGCCCAACGTGTGTTGGATGCTATGGAAGCAAAGAAAAAATCTGCTCAGGCTCAATATAAACAAGAGCAACAAAGATTTTCCTCCAAGAAAGAATCTGAGTATGATTTTGAATCTCGAATGCATTCAACTAAACATGCTGGACATGAGTCTGAATTCTCAGAGGTGAGAGACGAAGAAGACTTCGAGAATATGAATATGTATGCTTCCAACCAAAGAAGTATCAAAAGAAGCGGATATGAAAACTCGGAAGATAGTCTTCAAAATTTGTCTCAGAGATATTTCACACAAGGAGCTACTGGTGTGCTCTATGATCCAGAACTTCTCAGTGAAATTCTTCTTGAAAAAGAACTCAAAAAACAAGCTGTTGCGACTGCATCTCAAAGAAAAGAAGAAATGGCAATGGCTAGAAGAGGGGAGATGGAATCCAGACAAGACAGAGTTAGAGAATCTACTTTTGGTGAAGATTCTGCCTTTGAGGGTTTGAATTTCGCAGACTTATCTGCCTCTAAAATCAGAAAAACAGCTAATGAAGCCAAGGTGGGCAATAAATTCGGAATTTTTGACCAAGAACAGATGGAAAGAAAAGAACGACTTAGAAATATCGGCAAAGAAGCCAAAATAGATAGATCAAAGGGAATTAAAAGAGCATCTATATCCGAAGAAGAAAAAAGAGATGCTTGGGAAGATTATGACCTCCAGCGCGGCGTATCGATTCAAGACAAGTATAGCAATTCTCCTATCATAAATGGACTTCAATCAGCAATGAGAAAATAATGTTCAATTTGTTTAAAGCATCACAAACCCCCGGGGATCCTTACCAACAACGTTTTGAAAAGGAACCGGGGGCAGTCATCAAAAATGGCAAGGGAGCACCACAACAAAATGTCGGTGATGGTGTAGGCACTCCAATAACCTTGAACGATGACCAAGGTTTTGAGCCATTGAAGATGAACACAATTCTTCGTGCCCTGGGAGAAATTGCACATACAGGGCAATTATTAGATTCTACCAGAATAGATCCACAATTGAAAGAAGAAATGGATCAATTATTGACATCAAATGGTCCAGAATTTGCTAAATTGAGCGCTATGATTGGGAATGAGGGAGATCTCACTGCATTCTATAATTTTATACTCGCAAAAATACAAAATAACTCACCAGTATTGTTTGGAGATAAAGGTAAAAATCAAGAACAAGCAGAAATATATAGACAGGCATTATTAAAATATATAAACGGAGATTCAAAGATGGCATCTGAAAAATATAATTTCAAAAAGTTTTCTGCTGAAAAAGATGAAGAGGAAGCAAAAGGTCCCAAAACTTCATATGAAAAAGAGCAAACTGAAAAAGAAAAAAGAAAAGGCAAGGGTGGAAATCCTTTCCGTGTGTTGATGGGAATTGTTGGAAAACTTCTTGATAAAGGATGGAATCAGCAAGATGTCGTGAGGCACGTCAAAAGGCATACTAAATTTCAAGCCAAAACGATAAAAGAATGCGTCAAAATAATGAAACAATATAACAAGAAGAAAGAAAGAGATAGAATAGAAAAAAAATCTAGATCTTTCAATCTAAAAGAAGTATTTGCAGCTACTGCCATAGAACGAGCAGAAAGAAAAGTTGAATTAGGTGGGATATATGACATTGAACAAGATTTTCAGAAAAAATCAACCAGGGAACTACAATCAAGGTTATACTATCTTGAATGTGCCAGCAACTTCGATGAAGCTTCAGATAATGATACTCGAACAAATGGTCCGAAGGGGAATTTATCTTCGGTTTCAGAAGAAATCACGAAGGTAGTTTCTGCATTGAAAAACAGAGGTTGGTCAGATAAAGATGTAGAAGACGCCAAGAAAATAGTCAAATCAGATAGATACTATCCATTCGAAACCAATGTTGAGGAAGACGAAGAGGATTATGATGTTCAATCTTAAAAAAACAACTGCAAATTTGTTAGACAACATCAAAGGACAAATGCATGATGATGCACAATCTTTCGCTAGGGGGTTTGAGCAGAAAATTGAAAAACATGGTCCAGATGTTCATATCGAATCAAGAGAATTGAGACCAGAGGAAATTGACACAAATTTTGATGATATTTTTGATGCGATGGGTGATATGTTTGACAATCCAGGAGACCTATTGGACAGAGTAGTCGGCGACCTTGATGAAAGCGTGGACGATTTGGATGAGGCAATTGAGGAAGATTTTGGTGAATCATTGTGTCCTGGCTGTGGGCAGGAACATTGTCAATGTGGTGAAGTTAGTGCATTCGATGAGGAGGAAAGTTTTATGCCTAACAAACAGATTTTAGTTCCAACGCAAGTTTCTGGTGGTGAAGATTGGCATCGTGTGAGAGCAGATTTAGATTTGGCTCGAAGAATGGCTAAAACATCACAATATAGTCAAGACCACATATTGACTTTGATTGAACCTACAAAATATACACTGCCAGATCAAGAACTTGAATCCTTGGAAGATGTGTATGTAGATATTTCATCAGAAGAAAATATAGATAAAATTTCTTCAAAACTTGATCAATTCATCAGAACGGCTTATTACATCACTGATGATGATCACGAAGGACAATTGACACAAGATGATAGAGTTCGGGAAAATGGGCCTGCTCCTTATAATTACCAAAAATGGCTCAAACAGGTTGGAGAATCTCACGTTCAGGCTATGAATCGCCTTGAGGAACACAAAAGCCCAGACAATGAATTGATGAAACTTCGAATTCCAGATGGTGAGAGATCTAATCCAACAAGAGAAGTTCTAAAATCATCAGAAACAAGAATGATTGAGAAAGATGCTAATCATACGACACATTCAGTGCTCGACAACATAGAAACAAGATTAGATGCCCTTGAAAAGAAATTAGCTGGCAGAAGAGAAATCAAAGAGGGGAAATCTATCGAAGCCTTGCTGCGGGAAGATTCAGACACCAAATTAGAAAGTAATTCAGAAAGTAGACTTTCTGAAAAACGCGATGAAAAAATAAGATTGAAAAATACAGAATCAAGACTTGCAGATGATGATCGGCATAAAGATGAATTTTTTGATAGAGTATATGAAGTTATTCTTGAAAAAGATAGGAATGATGAAAAAACCTTGAAAACTGCTGCGATTGGCGGTGGAATCAAGGGTAAAGAAACAGATCTCGGACTGATTCCGCATAAAGAGGGTCCAGAAGAAGGTTTTTTAGAAGAAAATAATGGACAAGATAGGGATCCAAGATTATTTTCAAGCACTGAACACCAGTTGAGTCCTGATACGTGGAGGAGCCATGAAGATCGCCTTCGTGATGAAATTGATTTCGAAGATAGTCAACCCACACAGCATATGCAGGAGAATAATGGATCAGCAATTGTTGCTCCACCTGAAGGTTTGGCACCACACGCCACTGGTGAACAAATATGGGGTGAAGATGTAGATTTGGCTCAAAAATCCAAGGGCGATTCTCGAATAAACAACAATACAAGAAGTTTTATGCATCCAAGAGAAATGTTTAATATTTAGACAATTAATTGATATAATAGTTTGTGAAGGATGAAATATGACTGAAAACAAAACCAATACCAGAGTTGTCAAATATTCTGGTCCTCCACAAAAATCTCAATACGCTAATCCCAATGTAGTAGCCTCCAGGAGACCTGTTTTTGGGTTAGAAGTTTCTGCCCAGTCAACATCTAATTCGTACAACATTACAACTACTCCTCCAGGATTCTATGCCCCGCAGCATACTGCATCTGCTTGGCAAATTCCAACCAATCGCAAAGAAGTGTATGCATGGTCAAAATACTGGCTTCGAAATGAAGCCCTGGTGGCTACTGGGTTAGATTTTTATTCTTCATTTTCTATGAATGGATACAAGTTAGAATGTCCCAATGGAGCAGTAAAAGAATATTTTGAAAAACTTTGCAGAGAAAAAATTCAATTAGACAAATGGCTTCCACAAATAGCCTACGAATATTATGCCTATGGAGATTGTTTCGTTTTGCTTGAAATGGATTGCCCAACATGTCATGGAACAGGCAACATTCCAGATAATGGTCGCCCGTGTGAGCATGAGGGTGCTACTTGGGGAGGGTTGTCAATTTTTGACCCAAATACCATTGAAGTTTCTGCTCAAGCACTTGGCACTCAGGATCCTGTTATTGAGTGGATTCCGAATGATCAACTGGTTGATGTTTGCATCAAAGGCAAGCCAGAAGAAATATATAACCAAATTCCTCCTGAAATTCGCGAACGAATCAAAACTAAACAAAAAATCAAATTAAATCCTATTGCTGCCACACATCTCAAATTCGCAGCAAGTCCTTATGAAACATATGGGACATCTTTGATTCGTAGGCTTTTTCCAACACTGGCTTACCGAGACAAACTTCGGCAGGCACAATGGATGGTTGTTGACAGACATATTTTGCCAATCAAAATTGTCAAAGTAGGATCAGATCAGAGACCAGCGAGCGAAGATGATCTGGCAGCAGTGCAAGAGCAGTTGTCTCAAGTGGCCAATGATCCGTTGTTGACTTTGGTTGTGCATCATGCTTTTGATCTTTGCTATTCTTCTGACACAGAAGTTTTAACTGAAAATGGATGGAAATTTTACGATGATGTTTCAGATTTTGAAAAAATAATGATTTTTGACACTGATACAGAAAAAATGTATTATTCTAATTTTAAAAATAGATTTAAATTTGAAGCAAAGAACAGAGAGATGATAAATTTTAAATCATCTAAAATGGATGTATGTGTCACCAAACATCATAAGATGTTAATTAAAAAAGGATGTTCTGGAGAATGGCATACTGACATAGCTGACAATGTTAAATCGGGGGACCATTTCAGGGCGGTGTCTGAATGGAAGGAATCACCAGGAAATGATATTGACTCAGTATGTATATATGATAATTTAGAAATAGAAATAAATAAATATTTGGAATATGTAGGATGGTATTTATCAGAGGGATATACTACATATAAAAAAGAAACAAGACAATATCGTGTTAGTATTAGTCAAAGTAAATATTCACAATATTATTCTGAAATTAATAATATGATGTTAAAATTTGGAATTAAATATCACAAATATGAATATGAAAATAAAAAAGTAGTTTCATGGGATATTCTAAATAAAAAATTAGCAATATATTTTAAAAATAATTTTGGATCTGGGTGTTTTGAGAAAAATATACCATCTTGGATTAAAAATTTACCAAAAAATAAATTAAAAACTATTTTAGAATCTATGATGAAGGGAGATGGAAGAACTCAAATTGATAATCAAGGATATAAAGTTAGATATAGAATATATCATACAGTATCCAAACAATTAGCCAATGATGTACAAGAAATAGTTTTTAAATTAGGTTATGCACCGCTTATATCAGAATTTACTAATGAATGTGGTAATCAACAATATAGAGTAAGTTGGTCTGAGCAATCTAATAGGGGTAAATATCCCAAAGTTAAATCTGAACATAAAAATTATGTGGAAAGAAATGATTTTGTTTGGTGTTTTGAGACAGAAACAGGATTTTTCGTTACCAGAAGAAATGGGAAAATAACAATTCAAGGAAATTCATTCGAAGGCAGCGCTGGAAAAGTGTTGATGCTGACAGATGAATATGAAATGATCAATGAAGACATCCTCTCCGGTTTTCAGATGAACAAAGCGCTGGTTCATGGTGAAGGACCGAATTATGCTTCTGCTCAGGTAGGGTTGGATGCCCTCGCTGCAAGATTGAACACTTTTAGAAATCAACTCAAACATTGGATTGAGCAAAAGATATTCAAGCCAGTATCTGAATGGAATAATTTTACATCTGTCAGCCCCAAGGGTATTGAAGAAATTATCTATCCAGAAATTGTTTTCAATGACCTTGGACTGAAAGAAAACAATCAAGAAATTGCAAATCTTCTTCAATTGCGACAAAGGAATGAGATTTCTTTGCAGACACTCCTTTCCAAGTTCGACATTGACTATGATACTGAAGTAGAATTGCTGAAGCAAGAAGAAATGGGCAATATGCTGACATCTCCAGATTTAGGTTTGGGAGTACAAGAAGGGGGAGAGATAGGCGCAGGAGGAGGGATGCCACCAATGGTCGGCGGAGCAATGCCGACAGAGATGCCAGGTGCTATGGGGGAAGGTGCTCCGGCACCAGCACCAGGTATGCCAGGGGCCATGGACATGGGCGTTCCTGGTGGGGCACCTCCTCCTGTTGCTTCTGTTTTGGATCGTATTCGAATGCACAGAGAGGCCGTATCGCAGGCAAAGAAATTTGTTGCTGGTTCTGATTTGTCATTAGAGGAATCTATCAGAGAAATTCCAGATGACTTGGAAATGATTGATTTTGATCCAGACTGGCAGCCATTTGTGTCTGTGGGGAGAGATATTTTCCAAATGGCAAGATTTGCCGGTAAAGACAATAAAAAACAGGACAATGCTTATCACAAATGGTTCAACAAAGCAGAAATGGCATTGTTTGAAGCAATCATGAAAGCAAATCAATCAGGGCAACTCCCATTTGCCTCTGTTGCACAATATTACCCCTACTCTCAAAATAATCTTTCGGTTGATCTTGCTTTCCCTGGCCTCAAGATAGCCATCGAGGTGGATGGGAAAACTTGGCATCAGTCTATTGAGCAGGTTGAGAGAGACAAGAAAAAGGACCAAACCCTTTGGTCAATGGGATGGATAGTTTTGAGATTCACGGAAGATGAGGTGAAAGAAAAGATAGATCAGGTGATGAAGGTGATCACAAGAACTGCAATGGAAAGACACCAAGGTAAAAATCAATCAGAATAGTTCTAAATAAAAATCATACAAATACAAAATAAAGCAGGATTTTTTGTTTTTTCTTAGAATATTATAAGCACAAGAAAAGTGAGGATTCCAGTGCTCAAAAAAACTATATATGGTGGCAAAATACCACTCGATTTTGTTTGGACTATCAAAATAGCAAAATCAGATGGTTCAATGAAAATGGTAAAGGTTGCTCACACCGGTGAATTGACCGATAAAGATTTAGACGATGTTGATGAATTGATCAAAAAATACGCAGACACCCCAGTCCTTGAAGAAATGAAAATGCGCCCGGATACATTTTTATGGGCTAGGGCTAGGGCAATTGATGCTGACCAAGCCAATGAAAATGGAGATTCTTTCTCCGAAGAAGAATTGCTCAAAGAAGTAGATGCCGGCAACAAGGGCAAGATTCCTACTTATAAAACATTTGAAGGTGTTCCAATATACACCAATCACAAGAACGATGATATTGAGCAAGCCAAAGGAAAAGTAGTCCACGCAGAGTGGGACAAAAATGAAAAATGTGTATATTGCACATTCTATATTGATGCAGAAGCTTATCCGCAATTAGCAAGGGGCATACAGGAAGGATATATCAAAGATGTGTCAATGGGTGCATCGGTTGACCATAGCCGATGCTCAATCTGCGACAACAAAGCAGTGAAAGAATCAGAATTTTGCAGTCACATCAAACAATTCAAGGGTAGAAAATTCAGTGGAGTAGTTGACAAAGGACCAAACAAAGGCAAGAGAGTCACCGATGAACCAGTGTTTGAAAAGAACTACGGAGTGAAATTCATCGAACTTTCTTGTGTGTCAGATGGGGCTTATGAAAATTGTGAAATTGAATTGACTCTTCCGCACGAAAAAATGATCAAATCAATGACAGAAAGTATCAAGAAAGAATCTAAAAATGTCAATGAAAACATCAAATTATGTCTTGAAAGAGATGAAATTTTGGAATCAGACGAAACAAGAGAGTTGTTTGTTGCTGTTGCGAATTTGACAGATAAAATAGTCAAAGTGGCAGAACGAGAAGAAACAAAATTCCTGAAATCCTCACAAATTTTTCCAGAATCACCAAGAGATATTGCCGATCCTGCCAGCCAGGTGAATCAATTAGCAGGACCAGGGCAACAAGAACAAGTAGTTCCTATGGCTGACCCTGCGGCTGCTCTTGCCCCGCCAGTTCCTGATGGAACAGCACCATCGACAGGAGAAGGTGTAGGAATCAATACACTTGATGCACTGAAGGGTGTTATCCAGCACATCAACACGGTGATCGTCACCCTTCTGAACACTAGAGGAATCAATCTTGAACATGTCAGAGATTTATCCAAGAGCGTGGCAGACATTCAAGATACAATTGAGGACATGATTGATTCTGGATCTATTGACATCAGTGGTAGTGTACCTATCACACCTGGACAATCTCCACAAATGGGAGCGCCAGTGCAAACTCCTCCGACTGGGAATCCTGAATATGCGACTCCGCCGGAGGGAGTAGGTATGCAGGTTGGTGCATCTACAGAACAAAAAATAATAAAATTAGCAAAATTAAAGGAAAAGTTAGAAAAAACTTGTAAATATATTTGCAATACACATCCAAATAAGGAGGAAAGTGGCATTATGAGTGAATTCAGAAAACTTGCCGCAACTCTACGAGAGCAAAAAAGTGCTGAAAAAACAGAGACCTATGAGCAAGAAATTGGTGGTTATAAAATTTCTGTTGCATCTAATGGCGACATCAAAGCGTCATATAGGGGCATGCAGGTTGATTGGAAACCAGAAATTTCTGATGATTTGATTGACAGAATCGACGAAGGACAAATCGCAAATGTCACCTCCGAACTTCTAAATCAATTTGTTGTGGCCTATTCAGACAATCGCAGAATCCAAAGAGTTGCCAGCGTAGATGCAGAAACGCCAGCAGAGGGGACTGAAAGACGTTTCCAGTCTAAAGATGCAACCTGGCCTGTTGGAAGATTGGGCAATCCAGGATATCCAGAAGAAAATTATGTTGAAAATGCGAGAAAGGGATTGAATAGTAATCGCGAAAATGATCTTGCAGAAGTTCGCCAAGGCGTTGACCCACGAGTCAAAGAACACCAGCTTGGAGACAGAAGTGTAGCTGATGGACATCTGGGACGAGGAGAAGTTGATCCGCGAGTCAAAGAACATCAACTTGAAGATGTACGCGAAGGTGTAGATGTCCAAGTTGAAGAAAATAGACTGAGCCCAAGACGAGCACGAGGAGATGCTGCTAAAATTGTTGAATCTGTGAATGCAGCTTTAGCAAAATCAGTTGTTGAGGCGATGGTAAGCCCAGAAGAAGTTGTTTCTTCTGCGATCAAACTCGCTTCAAGTGGAGATGATTTAGCAGATGTGATTTCAGAATATTCCGCCAAAGAGCACAAAGATGCAAGAGAAGTTTTGCGCAAGCGATCGAGATTCTATGGCAGAAAAGTAGTTCTTTCGGAAAATACTAATTTAGATTCTTATTTGATTGGCAACCTTTCTGATGTCGCCTCACAAGAAGTTTTGCCTTTGGATTTAGTTCACGGGTTGAAAGAACTTCAAGCACAAAATCAAGAAAAATATGCTTCTTTGATTGGGCAAATGGCAAAAGATGAAATTGATAGAACTGGAAATTCTTCAAGTTATATTGAATCATTTGAACCAGATTTGGTGAAACAATCTGAAATCAGAAAGCAATTCTTGAAAGCAATGGCATCTCAAGATTCTGGAGAATCACAAGTTTCCAAAGAATCTGTGAAAGCAGTGATTACTGCTCTGGCTAAAACATTGATTGAAAAACAAGCATCTGATGAAGAAATGACTGGATTGCTGAATTCATTTGACAGAAATGAAGTATATTCAGAGATTGAACTTGCAAAAGATAAAGAATTAGTCAATCAAAGAAAAATAACTAATTCAAGAAAAAATTATTGGTTAGGAAAGAAAGCAAATATTGAACTCAACTCAGAAGATATTTCCCAAAGATTGATCAATATGATTGCTGACAACATCTCCGACAACAATGTTTCCACTCGAAGCGCAGTTGACACCATCGATCTTTTGAAAGATAAACCAGAAGCAACGAAAAAAGCCATCAACATGGCTGTTGACAAATTGTTGAAAACTTCTGCATCGGTGACCGACAGATCAGAAAGAGAATTCACAGTTCAATTCGATCTAAGCGAAGCCGGTTGTGACAAAAACGATCCAGAAGTTGAATCAAGAATTCGAGAATATGTTGTTAGATTGTTCGGTGACAGAGGATATGAGCTGTCAGATCCTGAATCATTGAGTTTCACTTCGTTGGATATCAACGATAATGGACATGTTTGCGGTACAATCAAGTCTTCAGTGGTGAGAACTTTCTCTGCCAATGAGGCAAGAGAATCTGCTCCAGTCGCAATCGGTGTAGTTGCCAATTCTGTTTTGTCAGACAAGGTGATTCAAGCAAGAAAAGATGAGCGAGAAGCATTAGTCAAGGCAGCCCAGGCAATGGGCGCTGGAGGAATGGGAGAAGGACTGGCTGGCAACCCCGGTGCAGATCCTGCTGCCGCAGCTACTGGCGCAGATCCTGGAATTGCAGCAATCACAGGCGGCGGAGAACCAGGTGCATCTGATGAAATGGGTGATGAAAAATCTCCAGAAGAATCATTGCCAACTCCGGGGCAAATTGCTCCTCCAGGCTCTATTTGTCCAGCTTGCGGTTCAACTGATGTTGATCTTGCAGAAGGTCACGGCAAGTGCAATGATTGCGCGACTGAATTTGAGGTGACGATGCAAATTCAAATCGTCAACCCAGAAGGATTCTCAGAAGGTACAAACCTTGGTGAAGAAGAACCAATGGAGATGGGCGAAGAGATCCCAGGAGAAGAAGTGAATCCTCTTGAGCAACCTGGTGCAGGAGCTGCGGCAGGAACAGCAGCAGTGGGAGGACAAGGTGCTCCTATGCCGACTGGTATGCCAGGCACGCCAATGGCCAGAAGCATCTTCAACCGCGTGGTGACTGCTTCATCTGATGTCCCATTGATTGCCAGACTTTCTTGGGTTGACGATCCAGATGTGTTCCTGAGAACTGCCTATACCCACAGAGGTGAGATTGAAAAATCTGGGACCCAGGCGGCAGGACATGTCTGTCCGGCTTGCGGTGAAATAGAGAGAGTTGTCAGAGTCGCATCGGTAGACAAGACTAATGTATATTGCGATTCTTGTTCAACTATTTCTGTTGTCAAATTAGCAAAGACTTCTGATGGAAAGATCAGAAACGACATCACTTGGTGCATCTAAGGAAATCCAATGGCACATGACATCCAATATTTGTTTGACAATATAACATCCAGGCAACCAAGATCTCTTGGAAATATTAAAAGCGATCTTGATGATTTGGAATATTTGATGTCGATAGACAGAAGAAAAATTGCTTTGGCAAATATGGATAAAAAGAAAAGAAAACTGATTGTTGAACTTGATCGTGCAAAAGAAAAAGTTCAACAATCAGTTTCTGATCGATTGGAGAAACTATGAAAAAACAATTGATTGCTTTGGCAAATGTGGCAAGATCTTTTGAAAAATCTGGAAATCTTGAAGCAGGAAGATTGATCAATCTGGCGATGAAGAAAATCGCACAATATGAGGATGATGACTATGATGATTATGATGATATTCGCGATGAAAAATTTTGTTCATATTGCGGAGATCGACTGAGCGTTGATGATTTATGTGACTGGTGCGACAAAATAGATGATGGGATGGGGAATGGCGAATTAATAAATGAACGAGAAGAGGAAGCACATCAGTATGATCAAGACGAAGATGATTTAATTGATGGAGTTGGTTTTGCCGATCCAGGTGGACGATCTTCCCTTCGTGCCGAAACTTCAAGCAATCCAAGAATCTATCCATGTCCTACATGCGGCACGCCAAATACACTTACAAAAATAGACAAATCAAGAGGTTATCAATGCGACAGATGTGCCGATAGAGCCGAAGGTCGCGGTGGATATGGAGAATATTAAGAATATTGAAAATATTTTCAATAAAAGAAGGAATTATTGTTTTTGTTAGATAATAGTCAAAAACAAGACACCAAAAAGTGTCAAAACTGCAAAACCTGATAGGAGGGTGTTTACATGGCAACTACAAAAGGCCAAAGGAACTCCGAAGCTAGAAAGAAATATGCTTCAAAGTTGGCTCTCGCTGAAGCTACAAAAGAAAAAGATTACAACGATGCCGTTGAAATCTTCAAACAAATGAACTACAGCGAAAAAGACGCAAAGATTGCTGCCTCTGTTCTCAGAGACAAATACTATGCTGAACTAAAAAGACAACTTGCAAAAGAAGCTGGACTTGAAGATCTAAAAGAGGAAGTCCTACCAATGGCCGGCAAAGACGACGCCGATGCAGCAGTTGAAGAACCCGAAGACGATCATGTCGAACTCGAAGAAGATTTGGATGATGATAGACTTGAAGGCATTGAAGAAGATGCTGAAGAAGTTGAAGAACCAGACTTTGGAGGAGAAGGACTAGATCTTGATTCAGAAGAACCCGTACTAGAAGACGTTAATGAATTACCTGGAGAAGAAGGCGAACTCATCGAAGAAATCGATGTTCCAGGTGGAAAACTTAGAGTTGTATTTGAACCCTCAAGTGGAGAAGAGGTAGAAGATGTTAGTTCTTTAGAAGAACCATTTGGCGACGAAGAAGACTTCGGCGATGAAGAAGGTTTAGACGAAGAGCCATTGGGAGAACCACTCACTGAGGACAGAGGAGAAATAGGAGAAGAGGAAATGCCAAGAGACAGAAAGGCATTGTTGGCTCGAAGAGAAGCCGAAAGACAAAAAATCCTTGCTTCTGTTGGCAAGAGAAAGGTCACAGCAGAAGAGCTGTATAAGACCGATAAACTTAACGACAGACATCTCGGTGATGACACCGCTAGATCTGGCGATGGACGAGAGTCCCCATCTCTGAAGTCATTCAGAATGGAACAAAGCCAAGAGCATGGTGTGGCCGGACCTGGTGAAGATGGAAAAACTATGACTCTTCAAGGATCCGAAGGCAATAGCCTCAAGAAAGATCCAAACTATCTCTATTTCGATGCTCCCACCGATATGGCAGGGACACTTTTGCAACAAGAAAATGCAAGAGGCAAAATGAAATTTGAAGGCGAATATGGCGATCTGGCAAAACAATCAGTCACATTTGCTAATGCTCCAGTCCCATCTGAGGGTGGTGAGAAAAGTTTTGGGGAGTTTGAAACTCCAACACAACTTGACACAACCAAACAAAGAAAAGTCACCGTGGCTTCAAGTGAAGATGAAGAAGGTCTTGAATTGACACTTGATGAAGTCAGAAGTGATGGACAATTGAGAGCAGCATTTGAATATTTGACCTCAAAGAAATATGCCTCAAATGCATTGAGAAGATTCAAAGAGAATCAAAACGAAGACAAATTGAGACAAAAAGTTGCTAACAAAGAATGCGATGCATACGAAGAAAATAATGAAGAAGTTCACATTGTAGAATGTGAAGATTGCAAAGGAAGATTTGTTCTTTCACGAAGCGCTATTCAAGATGAGTATTGCCCAGGATGCCAAGCAACTATCGCAAAAGCCGTTCAACTAGTCAAAGAATCTGAAGTCAATCGACAGCAATGGTCTGAAGATTGGGGTGAGGAACTTTGTGAAGCTGAAGGCAATTCTGTGACCCGAGATCCCAATGGGGACGGCGGGTTCAAGACACAAGGCAAGAAAGGTGGAGCGCCTAAAGATAAAAACGCTCACGACATGGAACTAAATGCTGGAGAATTCGAAAAAGAAGCCGAAAATGAAGCACTAAAAAGAACTCTTGCCGAGACCAGTCGAAATGCTGCACGTAAAACTGAAGCCTATCGAACCGCCGCCAGAATGGTCGGCGCTGGTCTGATCGATTCTTCCGACGTGGAAGAACAAGCTGAAACACTCTTGGATGACAATATGTCTGTAGAAGCAATGAAATCATTCTGCGACCATGCAGTCAAATTGGCACAAAGAGAAAGAAAATCGGTTGTTGCCGCACACTCAACATCGATGACCAAAACAGCAAGTTCCGGGTTAGCCCGAAACTTCTCAATGGTCAATGAGGGTCCGGCAACATTTGGAGATCAATTGAGAAATCTCTTCACTGCCCCATCAGTCGATGATTTCGACGACAAAGGCAGAAGAGTTTATAGGAGGTAAATAACATGGGAGTATTCGTACTGCAACATGTTCTAATTGACAACTATGAAGGTGCAGACAGCATCTATTCCGGCATGGCGGTGAGCCTTGATGATAGTTCTGGAAGTCCTGTGGTAGTTCCATCGGATAGAGCTGATACAACGGTTAGATTCTTGGGCGTAGCCTATGATGATACTGCAACTTCAGGAAATACTATGGCAGTAGTTGATCCAGTTAACCCTGGCAACTATTCACATGATTCAACAACCGGGCTGAGCGTCTCTGATTTTAGTGGACCAGAAGCCTATGCTAGACCAAAAAGAGCATTGAGAGATCTGTATGATGAGTCTCTTGGGTCAGTCGTTCAAAATTGGACTGCTGGTTCTACCAGAGCCGCTCGCAGACCTATCGCAGTGGTCAGCGGACAAAGCAGACTGAAGACAGATCAATATGCATCAGATTCAACAACTGATACAGCCGTTCAAGATCAAGCAGTGGCTCCAACATTTGCGATCGATAGTCCTTTGACTTTCGGTGCAACTGCTAACAGCCTCACCAACGCCGGTAAATTCGTTTTTGTCGACGCTGTCGGGACTGATGGTCCAGTCGTAGCAAGAATCATTGATCCAGCCGTAACTACTGGATTCCTTCACGTCAGACTTACTGGTTTGAGTGAAAATCTGTTGAGCTAATCTAATCTAATAGGAGGACTATAATGAGTCTAATCAAACGAAATGTGAATGAGCAAAAAGAAGAAATCATCGCTCAAGCACTAGATACGCCAGAAGGTCGCGTGTCTCTTGCCCAGGCCATGGTAGAACCAATCAAAATTGCGTTGGAATACCAAGCAATTGGTAGAAAACTTTTGATGGTTGACGAACTTCCCCAAGGCGCTCTTCCAAGATACGAAAGAGACGTTGCTGTCGTGTCTTACGTAATTCCAAAACGTGGATCCGTGCCTGACATGCTCGTCGAAGCTGAAGAACTGCTTGTTCCTACTTGGGAACTTGCTTGTAACCCAACAATCAGACTGCAAGAAATTCGCGCACGAAGATTCTATATTGTGGATCGTGCTCAAATCAGAGCAAAAGATTCTCTACAAAGACAGGAAGATCGGGAAGTATTCCGAATTCTTCAAGCTGGCATCCCTGCCGCTCATACTGTCACCGTAGCTGGAAATCTTGCTCCTGATCACATCAACTTGGCACTAGCCTTGATTGAAGAGCATGAATTGGTTGGCGCAAAAGTTGTTTGCCATCCATTCCGATACAAGGACGTGAGAGCTTGGGGCAAAGACTTTTTCGATGAGGCAACTCAACGAGACGTCATCATGTCAGGTCTCTACGGCCACCTATGGACCGCGGACATACATGTTTCCACGATGGTTCCAAAGAACACAGTCTATGTGTTGGCTCCGGGAGAATTTGTAGGTGCAATGCCTATCAGACAGGACATCACAGTTCTGCCATCAGATGATCCTAAACAACTAAGACTTGGGTGGGTTATCTACGAAGAGCTCGGAATAGCCGTCATAAACGATTACGCAACCGCGCAAATCAGAATCGTGAACAACTAATCCTGACCTAAAAAATCAGTGAAACTAATTGCCGAAAAACTTCCAGATTCAACCCTGGAAGTTTTTCTTTTGCAATCTCTTGAAAGTCATTGAAAACAGCTTGAAAATTGAGTAATCTCTTTCACGAAGGAGAAATTTCGATGCCTTTTCAAAAGAAAATTTCAGAAGCAGATGAACAGAAAATTTGCGATGACTATCAAAACACAGAAACAACCTGTTTTGAACTTGCCACGCAATTCAATTTCACAGCCGGAGGAATTGACAAGATTTTGTTGCTGAACAAAATTCCAGGAAGGAACAAATCTGACGCAACGAGAATTGGAGTGGTACATTTGAGAAAAATTCAGTCAAACGAAGATGAACAACGGGTGATTTTAGACTACCAATCTGGAATGACTTTGATTCAGATAGCAAATAAATTTGGCACTTCAACAATTCCAATCAGAAAAATACTTAAACAAAATAACATTCCATTTCGAACGAATAGCGAATCCCACAAAAAACACCATTGCAATGAAAACTTTTTTGAAACGATAGATTCAGAAGCAAAGGCTTATTTTCTTGGTTTCATCCTTGCCGATGGATCCATCGGAGATTATGGAACGGCTGCCAAAAAATTGAGAATCACGATTCACAACCAGGATCGTGAAATTCTTGTCAAATTGCTGCAATGTTTGGATTCTGACCACAAAATCAATGACAAACCCAGTCATTGCTCACTTGAAATCAGAAACAACAAACTTTGTTCAGATCTTGCAAAGTATGACATTGTTCCTAGAAAAACTTTTATTGCCAAATGGGTTGATTTGGAAAACACAGAATTGCAATGGCACTTGGTAAGGGGATTGAATGATGGAGATGGCGGATTCTATTCTCAAGATTCTGAAGGTGGTTGCCATTCGCTTGATATCACAGGAACTATGGATGTCCTGTCTGGTTGTCAAGAATTTTTGATATCTGAATGCAATGTCAATCGAACCAAAATATCTCCAAGAAACAAAGACAAAACTATTTTTAGGATGAGATACAATGGAAATAACCAAATGTCAAAGATTATTCCAAAGATGTATGCCAATGCAACAATCTTTTTGACTCGAAAAAAGAAGAAAATAGATCACTATTTGAAAGGAAACTAAAATGCTGAAATGTCCAATCTGCCAGAATGATTTTGAGAAATCGATTTTGTCCCATGTCCGTCAAACACACAAATTGTCCGTTGGGGAATTCAAAAAGCAATTTCCAGATGACCCATTGAGAGAAGCCTGGATGAAAGGAAAGGACAAATCCGATCCCAGAGTCGCAAAAATAGCCAAAGCAAGCGGAGATTCAAAGCGCGGAAAAAAGGGAAGCAACAGCCAATTGCCATCAGGAATGTGGTCAAGAGAACATGATTGTTGCGTTCAGTGTGGAACATCTAAAATCCCACATTCTTCGAATGGTCTTTGCAAACAATGCAGAACAAAGCAATCTTTTGAAGAAATAGAGGAGAATATTCAATGGACACCTGATGAAGAAAAAATTCTTTTGGAAAAATATTCAGAATTGGTTCCTGTCAAACAAATAAATCAATCAATTCCTGGGAAAACCTATCTTTCCGTAAGGGACAAACTCAAAGAATTGGTCATCACAAAACGACGCAGATCGGATGTTTTTCGTCGACATCTTCCAAACGATCTCACGCCAGAAGAGGAGTCTGTCATTTTTGGATCTTTGCTCGGCGATGGCTGCATCTGCAAACAAAAAGACAACAATTTCTGTTTTCGAGAATCGCATGGTCCAAAGCAGCGAGAATATGCTTTTTGGAAATCCCAAAAAATGCTCAGATGGCATCCAAAAACTTACCTTTCTGATCAGTCAGGACATCATGTTTCCGTGAAAATGGCAGCCTCGTTGACAGATGAAGAAATCTCTCAACGAGTCTATAAATTCGACTTGCCGTACCATTCCTTGTGGAAGGAAATCTACGACAAGATCTATATTTCTTCCAAGAAGCGAGTAATCTCTCAATGGTGGCTGGACAAGATCACTCCATTGTCCGTCGCAATTTGGATTGCTGATGATGGAAGTCGTCATGGAACTGGTTTGACACTTTGCACTCACAATTTTGATGAGCAGGATCACAAGATGATGTCTCAATTTTTCAAAGACAAATTCGGTGTTGACGCCAGGATTGACAATTCTGACGATTCTGAATATTTTTGGCTCTGGTTCGGAGCAGCAGAATATCGCACATTGCTAGAACAGATTCCCTGGCAACAATTGCCGCCGGTGATGTACTACAAGTTCGACATGGAGAAATAAATGGTTCCCAGGCACGAAATTCAATCACTGATGTCGAAAAATTGCATTCCCCTCGATGATTGGTCTGGTTTTTGGACAAATTCTAAGAAAAAAACTCTTGTCGTTTGGCAGCCAACGAAAATTTCTGCTCAACAAATTCAGATCCGCGATGTCAAAGACCCATCTCTCATTCCTGGTGTTTCAACAAAATACAAACTTTTCAAATCAATCGCAGAGATTGACTCTGAGTTCCTGAGTCTTTCGGGGCACAGATGGAGAAAATTCCGAGCTGCACTGAACAGATATTCATCAGTGGAAATCCGAGATGAATTTGATTCATTGAATGACGTGATGTCCTTGATTGACATATGGGATGAACAACGTTCTGAGACTTTTGCCTGGCAGTCGATTCGCTCCGGTCGAGATCGCAATTTTTTCCGCAAATTCTGGGAATCTGAAAAACAAGATTTGTGGTCCAATTTCTTCTATCTGAATGGCAGGTTGGTGGGGTATTCTGTGGTGTCGAAAATCGGACAGGACAACTGCTACAACTATTTGATGGGCAAAAATGACATCTCCTTGAAAGATCTTTCTTTGTTTTTGGATTTCAAGACCTTTGAAAGAATTTTCAATGAAATTCAACTGCCGTTTTTGATTGATTGGGGAACTTCCGGAAAGAAATTGTTGGAATACAAGAACAAATTCCCGGTGAAATCTGTTGAAGAGGTATATCTGTGCATCATAAAGGAAAAACTAAATGGTTGACGATTATATCAATCGCCACACAATTCAAGGAATGATGTCAAAAACCGCCAAACCATTCGATGATTGGGCTGGTTTTTGGAAAAATTCCAAACAAGTTGTTGTGTTCGATGATTCCGTGAGTTTGTCAGATTTCCCATTGTCTAACAGAATTTCTTGGGGATATTTGCCGTCCAAAGAAAATCTTGACAAAAGATGTTCGACATATTCATCAATTCTTGTTTTATCTGAATTTGATGAAGAATTTTTCAATTTGTCAGGAAAGGAATTTTCTGAGATTAGAGAAACCAGGAATCATTTCAACCAACAAATTGACATCCAAGACAATCCGATCTCTTTTGGCGAAGTTTCGTCATTGATCGATATGTGGGATGATCAGTCTGGCGATAAATATGGCTGGCAGCGTCATTCTGGATATGATCGCAATTTTTTCCGCAAATTCTGGGAATTTGAAAAACAAGATTTGTGGTCAAATTTCTTCTATCTGAATGGCAGGTTGGTGGGGTATTCTGTGGTGTCGAAAATTTCTGACGATGGATGTTTCAGATATGTCATTCGGAAGAATGATGTGTCGTTGAGGAATCTGTGCCTGTTCATTGATTTCAATACCTTTGAAAGAATTTTCAAAGAAATTCAGAAACCTTTTCTGATCAACTGGGGGGCTTCCTCTGGGGGTGTTTTGAAATACAAGAAAAAATTTCCAGTTTTTTTGGAGAAAAAAGTGTTTTTTGGAAGTGAAAAAAGATGAATGATGTTCCATTTGATTGTCTGAATTCGTCAAACCCATATTTGATTGAAACCAATTCAAAATTTTCCTTGGTTGACCCAGCAGGAAATCCATTGACTGCTGAATACATCTGGTCTAAGTCAGGACAGGACAGAGTTGATTTGGCTCAATGGGTTTTTGATTATTTTCGATCTTCTGGCTTTCCTTTACCATTTTTGAACAACAAACAATTGCATAAATCCTTCGAAAAATTGAAAGAGAAGGACGAATCAGTCGTGCTTGTCAATGATTGCATCAAAAATTCAGATTCATGTGCCACGGATATTGTCAAACATTTCTGTGGGCAATATTTCTATGCTGCTCGCGGCGATTCTAAAACTTTTTCTTGTTTTGACGTGTTCAACGATGACTCCAAATTGATGAGGGTCATCCAGAATCGGATGGGGTGGTGTTCAATGGAGGAAGATGGGCACGAGAGACCATATGTGTTTGCGATGTCAAATCCTATGCTCATTCAAGGAATGAGATCTTCTGGTTTGTCCTATTCTGTGTCTCAGTTCAAACCCGCAGTCGCCAAGTGGATCTATCACAGATATGCTTCTAAAAGGGTGTTTGACTATTCTGCCGGCTGGGGTGCCAGGGCACTGGGAGCCTTGTCAGAGGGGCTAGAATATTTTGCCGTGGATCCTTTGACTGCTGACAGCCTGAATGACCTCTTGATTTGTTTTGGAGGCACTGGTGAGGTTCTGAAGCAACCCTCAACTGACTCCTTTGACGTTCCTGTGTGCGATTTTGTGTTCTCTTGTCCGCCCTATTTCAATCTTGAAAACTATTCTTCTGATGCTTCGCAAAGTGTTCAGATGTTTGGGAATTATTCAGATTGGCTGGATGGATATTGGAAAATGACAATTGAAAATTGCTTGAAGGTGATGGCTGATGATGCAAAATTCGGGATGATTGCCGTCAACGAAGTTGATTCTCGTGAATTGGCAAAGGATATGGTTTCTGTGTGCGAAAAGATGGGAATGACATTGATTGAGCAATTTCCGTTGATCACATCCAGGAGTCATCTTTCTGGTAAGGCAAAATCTGGAATTGTGCAAAAAAAGAATGAGAACTTGTTTGTTTTCTCAAAAAAATTGATATAATATATCTGTATAGCGAAGCTTTACATTGTTATACGAAATGGAGAGATATTATGGGTGAAACAAAACAAATCAATGTCAGATTAGATGAAGAACTTTTGGAAAGTTTGAGAACCAAAGCACAAGAGATGTCAGAAACATTTTCTTGCGAAATATCTTTGTCTGATGTGATTCGTGTGGCTTTGAACAAAGAAGTTCTGCGAGATGATGTCAAATCAGAGATAGATTTTGAGATTGAGGAAGATCAATACATCCCATTTTCAAGAAAAATATTCAAACCTGACTACGTGGGACTAAATGATAAACCAGTATATAAACGAGGGTTTTCTGTGGTGAGCTATAGAATTCCGCAACGAGGCTCTGTTCCAGATATGATTGTGCAAGCTGAAGAAATATCACCAGAGTTTTTCACTTTGGCCACCAATCCTACTTGGAAAATAGTAGAAGATTGCCCTGGACGAAAAGAATCCGTTCGACAAAAAGCCGTAGAAACCCTTGCCAGAAATGAAGACCAGCATATTGTTATGTTGTTGGAACAAGTCCTTGGCAACCAAATTTCTGATCTATCATTGTCAGGTTCTAAAGACAAAGGGGATGAGACATTCATACCGCAACAATCTACTTGGATACACAAAGATCATTTTGTGGGATCATTTGATATTGAAGATGTTAAAAAAGGATACAAAAGTGCAACTGCCAAATTGAAAGCTCACGGAGTTAGTTGCCATAACATTTTGATACATCCTTCGGTGTGGGAGAGAGCTGAAGAGTATTTTGATTTGGAAAAAGACAATTTAGTCGTGAATGACACATCAGATTTCATTCCTGGAAAGATAAATATCAATCAAAGTTATATGGTCCCCAAAAATACTTGCTATACACTCGCAGGACCTGGATCTCTTGGAATGGCTACAATCAAAATAGACAATCAAGAATTAGAAGCAGATGATCCAAAGCAGCTCAGATATGGAATGGTTATTTTCAAATATATTGCTTTGACTCTGATCAATGATTATTGTGTAGCCAAATTTGAAATAAAAGATTGAAAAACAGGAATTCAAATATGATTTTTAGAAGTTTGAAGCACTATGTGGCTAAAATTTGCATTGGGCATCAACAAACCTGGGAAATTCAGCACCTTGAAGGAAGTTTTAGCAGGCTTCACAAATAGATATGGAG
>Ga0209727_1000079_pt1 | contig 120104 bp, 174 predicted proteins | sample RifGroC1_FD_183995 | JGI IMG/M metagenome (GOLD analysis project Ga0209727, IMG submission 183995) | Groundwater microbial communities from Rifle, Colorado, USA - Groundwater C1 (SPAdes) (version 2) | ecosystem: Environmental > Aquatic > Deep subsurface > Groundwater | place: Rifle, Colorado... | reverse complement strand
CTGATGTAATAGGAACTTGTATTTGTGTGGGATTAATGCCAAGATAAGCTGTTTCAATTGCAGTAATAGAATTACATAATAATTTATAATGTCCTGATGTGAAAGGCTGTCTTACATACGCGCCGGCATAATGCTCTATTGCTGTTGAATCGCCGCGCCCTCTTGTGCAACTTTGTAGTGTAATAACACCACCAACATCAGCAATACTTTCAGCCCATATTATTTCTTCATCAATACTCATCCATGAGGGACACTCAACATCAGAAATAGTCTTACCCGTTGGCAAGACTATTCCGATTGATGTTGCGTCAATAGTTATATCGGCGGCAAGTGTTAACCCGCCATATTTATACGAGTTATTCTGCTTCGGAAATGTATCTATAGAAGCAGGAAACAACGCAGATATTAAATTAGGTTCAGACATCTTGCTACCGCCTTTTAATCATCTTATTTTTGCGTCAGACTTGTTTTTACATCATCTGGCAATGCTTCAAAATCTCTTGCTCTTTCGATATCTTTGATAACGAAATCAAGTGCTTGTTTCGCTTTCATTAAATCAGCAGCGCCAAGAATCGCAGGAGAGAGCATTTTGCCATTATCAAACTTAAATACAATAGCGCCTTTATCCGGTGCTTTACTTTCTTCTAAAGTAATACCACTAATAAATGATGCTGTCTCTTTAATTATCTCTTTGGCTTTCTCGATGTTATTCCCGTTCATTTAAATCACCACTCCTATAATTATGAATTAATTATTGCAGATTGTTCTGCTGCCATATCCGTCTGATTCTGCTTTAAAGGCGCTATTAATGCCTCTAATGATTTTTTAAAATTAGATTCTTTCGCTTGGCATTCTTTACATATTTTGAACATAGAAGAATATGTTGGGATCGGTATAGGAGAACTAATATTAGAATTAACATCAATTCTAATAGTATCAAAGTTTTTAGGACTTTGGCGATAAGCCTCAGTTTGATTTAATGATTTGCATTCATCGCATTTATAAGTAACGATATCCATATAAATTACTCCTTACAATAGCATTATACTACCTTTATTTTACTCTGTTTTTATTAATGTGTCAATCTTATTTTTAAGTTCTATTATCATATTTTCTAATATTTTGATTCTACTCTCGTGTTGTTGGGTGGCAAGCACATTGTAGACGCTGAAACGATCATATTTTAAAGACTCTGGCTGTCCATTGTTATTAAAATTAACTAAGCTTGGAAAAACATTTAAAATATCTTCCGCAATAAATCCTATGTCATAATCACCAGATTGTTTAAATCTATAGGCATATGGAGTTAAACAATTGAATTTATCCATAGAAAAGTCTTCTATTGTCGAGATAATATCTTTATATCGAATTGAGGATGACTTAAGTTTTACAAATCCATTCGCGTCAATAACTAAATCTGTCCCCGTACCCGCCGCCGATAAATTTTGGAATTGAACCGTTCCATATGCAAATATCGCAGCGCCAAGGCTTGAGAAATATCCCGCCGTTCCAGTCGCAGACTCGCATATTCCAACGGTTGCCGATCCGGTTCCACTCGTGATATGGCCGATTATGCCATTGCCCCCGCTTGTAGTGTTTTTCCCATAAACTGCATATTTACCGGAAGCGCTACTCGTTGCAAAAATTCCATGATTTGAGACAGACGCAAAATGTCCCGCGTACCATTGAGTTGATGTTCCTTTTACGCCGGTGCTGTAGGTGTTTCCTGCTCCCCAAACACCAGGAATCCCGGCATTCTCGTCCGTAGGGTTAGATTGGGTATATGACCCGCCGACAACGCCTCCAACTCCATAAATAGTTCTTCCTTCTATAGCAGAGGAAGCCGCACTACTGTAGGTGTTAGTGACGAGTAAAGCACTATATGCATCAGTGCAAACAATAACCGCTTTTGAGTTTTCAGAATCTGTCGTAAGCGGGTTATCCGTTGAGGCGTTACATAATAATAACCTTTTCGCCCATATTGTATTAACATTATTATTATTTATTTGATACTGTCCAACTTTGAAGAAGGCCGTATTGTCATATCCAAGCATGGCAATCTCGCTAGCAGTAAGGCTTAGTTTATACGTTGTACCAGAGGAAACATGCCCAAGATAAATAGCAGACGATGTCAATTTTGTATTATAGTATAAGTTTGTATAATCGACACATCCGATTTTAATGTCCGTGCCATTTAAGACAGTATTATAAACGGTTGTTGCGCCATTTATAACATATATCCCTAATCCAATATCACCGCTTGCTAAAATCCTTGCCCTATAGTGAGCAACGTCGCTAACAACATTGCCGCTATGCCCTAAATAAACTCCAGTAGCATTAATCTTGACGTTGTAGGACTGATGATACTCTGCATAGCCCGCATGATATCCAAGATATACCGCCCCACTTTGGATAATTGTATCAAAATAATATTTAGACCCCCCATAGGTTACGTAGCCTATGCCTATACCGTCTAAATATGACTGCCCACTAATCATTACTTGCCTGGCGGCTGTGGTTGCATCACGAAATAATAGATAGTTGCTATTCAAGTAAAACTGATGGGAAGAATATGCAGCGCTATAGCACATGGTTATGCTTCCTGAGCTTATTTGCGTATCATAAATATTAGTCGTCCTATACCCCAGATTAATTGCTGTTGGCGTCACAACTAAATTTGACAATGCACATGTCGTTCCGCCAAGGTATATATTGTCTTTGGCCCATAATCCATATGTGGCATTATCTAAATATCCAAGCTCAACTTTTTTAACATTACTCGCGTCGAATACGTTAAACGCAGTCGAATTTATTTCTACTCTACCATTACCAACTGCGTTACGAATGGAAACACCAGTTGTAGTTGCACTAAAGGTATTAACATTGCTTTGATAAATCTGCAATCCGCTTTTAGTCAAATAACAATAATTACTTGCGTCTGCTTTACTTCTAATCGACAACAAGAAATCCAGATTTATTTCAGAGCCATAAAATATATTAGCAATGCTCGTTATAACAGGCTGAAATTCAACCAAATTAACCACAGTTGAATCAGGACTATAAAAATATATAGCAACTGATTTTGCTAATATCGCTTTGCCAGTAGAGAAGTTTTCATAATGAAGCAGGGCCATATCAGCAACTCCAGAGCCAGTTGTGCTATATTCAAAATATCTATCTGCATCTGGCTTAGTTGCTGATGTAACTATATCGCCAGCATTATTAAACGTATGATCGCCAGAGTTAAGACATTGTAGCCATACATCTTGAGTCCCTGTGCTTGTTATTTCTTCAAGTTTAATTACAAATCTAACATTGCTTGTCGTATGCTTAAATTTAAGTTTGATATCAGATATCCATTCAACTTTATTCAAATCTATCTTAACGTAGTTATTTGTCGTTGAAGCAATCGTAAATGTGACGAACTCATTATCAAGATAATTAGCATCTAATATATGCTCAGTTGAGCCAGTTTGAACAGCGCCAACGTAAGGAGTTAAAGTCAAATCAGACGATAATTTAAACTTAAATATATTATTGCCCATATCAACGGCAGTGACATTTTTAGGTACCACATTGTTAGCAACAGAAGGAACGCTTCTTGCACCCCAATAGTCTGTTGCATCAACACGCACCCATAGTTTTAATGCAGTGTTGGCCGTGAATAAATCCATTTCAGTGGCAGATAATGATATATTTATTTTAGTAGTGAATGTTTCATATAATTTGGGATTATTAGGGTCTGGATTACTCCAACCTGGAAATTTCCAATCTCCGCTGCCAATTGCTGGTTCTGTTTCTGCAATAGCATATTGAATCCAATATTTCTCTACTTCTTCTACTCTTGGAGGAGTGCTTGTGTCGAGCGTAACTGCATCCCAAAATACTTCTGCGCCACCGACCATTGAATTAAGTCTTAAATTAGCAGGAGCCGCAGGAGGTGTATTGGTTATCGTTATTAAATAAGGATTTACTTGCACGGCTCCGGCCTCATTTAAATAAGTTAAGTTATCTGCTATATCATATGCAGCTAAATATAACTGAACAGGAGATGCGGTTGGCTTAAATATAAACGGATTGGAGTCTAAAGTATATTCTTTCGCTGTATTTAACGTAGCGCCAATAAATAACTTAAGGCCATCATATAAGTTTCTGCTTACTTTTGCCGGATTAATCCATGATAATTTTATATCTCTACCGAATGCCCATGTTAACCCTGTAGGTAAATCAGCGGAAGAAGGCCCAACTGTATCTTTCTTAAATCTAACTACTTGTTCAATGCTATTCTCTGCATTATCAAACGCTCTTATCTTAACTTCAAATTCTTTATATACACCATCAACCGTATCAGCGCCAAGCATCGCATTTGTTATATTAATTGGCGATCCTGTTGCAGTAGTCCATGTTATTCCGTTATTATAATTATACTCAACTCTATTGATTCCAGAGTTAGCGTCTTTTTCATACGCTCTATAATAAATATCGATTCCATTGGTTAATATCTTTTTGTTGATATAACCATTCTTATTTATGGCAATTGTATTATCTTCTTTATACCATATCTTCTGTATATCAAGATTCGGCGTTGCTGTATCTATTTTACAGTAACGAGAAGCCGTGGTTGCGATAAGACTTCCTTCTGTTCCATCAGGTCTATATTGAACGGCCTTAACTTGAAACAATACCTTATCCGAAGGGAAAGAATACGCTTGTTTAAATCCAGCAGGAATGAGCATAGATACGTTTGTTGTTTCTTTATCGAATCTTGTTTCGGTAGCAAGAACATATGGCCCTCCACTTGTAGAGATATACCATCTTATTCTGTCTACATATATGCCTTTAGTAAATTCATTTTGTATCGTAAATTGCATTGATCTGGTATTATAAACGTCTATTAACTGACTATCATTAATCGGAGTTTCGCTAAAGCTATTAAGTTCAACAGGGAGAGACCTTATTACGGTTGCGCCAGTAATACTTGCTTGTGGCAATATGGCTAAAGTTGACGCAGGGGCATTGCTAAATATTTGAGAGGCAACGCCAGGAACATCATGAAAGTCTACCGCAACGACCATAAAATAATATTGTGTTGCATAATTTAAAACAGTCCCTGTTTCATCTTTTTCTATTACGGCGCTATTCGTCGGACCAACCCAAGCCCTATATGCTATATTAACTGTGGCTAAATTTGCAGGGTCAGTAGACATAAATAACCAAAATTCTTTAAACTGTCTTTGTAAATCAGCAGTTCCATAACTCATTGTCCAATTAAGACGCATTACTTTACCATCGAGTTTAGCAGAGCTATAAGTTGGAGAGCCAACTACCGTAGGCGCGGGAAGCTGCTGCAAAACGGATGCAGTTCCAACTGCTGATTCTTGCGAGTATACTATTTTAGACAAAGTAGTCGATGCATATTTATAATCAACAAAAAAATCACCAACGGCTCTTATTAAAAAGAAATAAGCAATGGGAGATGACGGACTAGGATCAATATCGGATGGTAATTGCCAGATATAACTTTGAGCATCTTTGCCGAGTCTTATTGTGTCATTTAATCTTTCTGCACTATCCCATATGGCCCTTCTATCTGTAATGTTTGTCGGAGTATTACCTATGATTAAAAGCAAAGCATCATATTGTGCTTGTGATATTTTTTTAATTTCATATCCTGTTAAAAATGCATCTGTATTTTTTGTCCACTTACAATCAATCTGATGCCTTATTGGGTCATATGTCGTGGTGAACCCTTGTACATCTGCTGGTTTAGGATTAATTAATAAAGTCTCGCTTGCAATCCTTGCCCTTCTAACGCCAGCATTTGTTGCGTTGTAAACCGACCCTATTTCAATAGAATAATTGTGTGTTGTCTCCCAAGCATCTATGTTGAGAAAGTCCTTTGCATCTTGTTCTTTAAAATCTTGTAATGTAATAGTATATGTTTTTATTGTGTTAGCAAAGTCTTTTTGAAATAATATCCTTTTTTCCCCATGGTTTTCTCTAAAGGCTAAATATGTTCCATGATAGCCGCCCGCATATGTCCAATCAACTTGAACAGGAAAATTACTTCCTGTCTGAGTTAGTGTAATTTCACTACTGTCAACAATTAAAGCCGCTAATACTGGATAAGTCCAAGTAGCTGCTGATGAGTTTTCTGCTGTACTATTGTCATATGCATAGATTTCGTAACCATAGTACTTATTCGCCACTGTTCCATCAATATATGACCATGAAACCATATCTGGAGCCGCAGACGCATCTAAATCAGTTAATAAAGTTCTCGTACCATCGACATATTGATCTGATGAACTGTTATATTCAGAACGATATATTTTAAATCCTTTTAACCCATTATTGCCATATCTTAACGGAACGCTCCAGTTCAATTGAAGAATATAATTAGTTGAGTCGCTTATATTAACTGCATAGAAGTTCTCTGGTTTTTCTGGAGCTACAAAATCGCCGGCAATAAACTGTATTGATGTAGACCAATCAGAGACATTGCCCGAATTTCTTTGCGCTCTAACCTGGACTTCATAAAATGTTCCCCTTATTAAATTAAGCATCGGAATATAATAATATCCACTGGTTAGCGCAGTTCCTGCCAAAACATTAGGTTGCTTTGACCAAATAACTGTACTTTTCTCTTTATATTGTATTTCAAACATTCTAAAATCATCATCATCATGTTGTTTGATTTTTAGTATAGCGTTACAATTGTCTCCGTTTGAGGCGGTATCAATTGAAGAAGTAAGGACAACAATTTCATCTAAACCAGTGATAGGATCAACGCCAACGGGTGGAGTGTATGGAGTTACATTATCTGATGTTGATACGATTATAGGATCGCTCCATGTCTGCTGTCTATTCGCCATGTTCTTAAGTAATATTTTATAACGAACGACTTCATCTTTAGGAACGTCTCTATCAATAAATTTATTTGTTATCTGTAAGTCAATACTATCGATATGTTCATCGTCTTCGAATGTACCACTGTTATCTTTATCACGATATATATCAGCAATAACCTGGCCCGTTACATCATGGCCAAGTTTGTCTTTTCCTGAGAATATAATCGTCATTTCAACTAACGGCTTGCCGGCTTCAAATCTCGTTACCCATTGTATTTGAGGCATAGCGGGCGGTATGTTAGAATCAAATGAATTATTGAGTTGAGACACATATAGTGGCTCAATGCCATCCTGCATCGTGGTAGCAACAGATTGAGTGTTAACATCATTTACTTGTGTTTTCTGTTCTATCTGTCTATTAATTTGTTCAGGTAGATTTGTATAAAGATTTCTTGTTTCCATCTTAACCTCAATCTTTCAAATAAAATATTGCACTCGTTCTGGGGCTACCAGCGGGATCGGTATATTCGTCGGGAACGTCTGCGCCAGTGCCAAACTCAACGCTATCAATGCCAAGGTATTCTTTAACAGGGTTATTGGTGCCATATGGCATTGCTACATATTCCAATAGAGCGATTGGAGCTTCTGTATCTAAACACCTTAATTCTACACCAACTGCCTGTATAATGTCAACATCTGATAAATTAGCAGTTCGGCTAAGAACGACCGAACAAGTCTTCCATAAGTCTCTTGTCTCATCTATCGTTAATTTAAAATACTTTATTTTACATTCTCTGGTCTCTGTATTATCGCGATATTCTATAAACAAGTACGGGTTCCATATCTGATTGAGAGTAACACCAGATATTTCTTTGCCACCGCTTCCCTTAGTCGATAAAGTAAACATTCTAAAATAGTAGTTATCTATTTCTGTCGATATCTTAACTGTTTGTTCTAAGGCATGTTTAAGCAAGGCCGGCGCAGAAAGTTTCTTGTCGCTTTTATCCCATGCTGTTACTTTATTGCTCTTCCAGAAGGCAAATTGAATATAGCCATCAGTGCCAGTTTGACCGCCAGTTGGTTGCTCAATATAATTAACCTTAGTAACATTGGTTGTCGTTGTGTTGCCACCATTGCGAAATGGATGCCAAGGACCATTTTGCAGATTTTGATTGGCACTTATTGATGGGTCGTTTGGCTCTCCCTTGCCTTGTCCTACAATGCTCCATTTATTTATTGTCCACATCGGGTTATTGGCGAAGAAGTTGCCATATTCGATCTGAATGGGCTTCATTGAGCCATCAATCAAGTTCGTTGCAGCACCGTCTACAATGACCTCAACGCCTTCGCCATAAATATCAAATACATTTAATATCGTCATTTTATATCCAGTGCCAGTTGCCGATGAGCCGGCGGTTACAGTCTTTCCCTGGCTATCAGTAAAGTCCCATTGTATAATTTGATTTAATCCTATCGGCACAACCCAACGCCTTGCTGTTTCAGTATTAGTCGTTGTGGTATTCATTAAATTAACATTGCCGCCATCTGCCGTTGATACATAAGCATCAAAATAAACAGCGTCATTAATGTCTTGATACGCACCGGCATCTGTCTTAATCTGTATAGGAAGGCTTACCGGCTGATATGAAGCCAAATAACTTGTTGCAGGGATGGGGGCTTTCCATTTAAGTTTATACACATGGCAATTGGTCTTAATAGCAATAGTTTTACGCTCTGTTGCAATTATGCTTGTATTGCCAGAGAAGCCATTTAATACAGGCTTAATAATAAGCGAAGCATCATATTGTGTTGCTGTCTTAATCCATCCCGCTGATGTTGCGTTTGCTACATTGCGGCTATCTGGATATCCTGCTTTTATATCTTGGTCAAACTGCCACCAGTAGAAGTTATACTTAGCGTCTTCCCAGCCCGTAGTAGCGCCGATATGAAACATCCTGTTATACATATAATTGAAGCTATCGTTTGGCATTAAATATATCTTATTAACGCTTTCTGGCCATACTTTAGCAAAGTTAATTCCACCGTCCCAGCGTATGCCATTCTCTCTTTTATAAACGCCAGCGTCTAATATCTTTTCTTCCATAACATAGGCAAGAGTGTGTTTGCGATGTAGTACGCCAACAACGATCTGAACCTTTTGCTGTCTGGTTAACGCGAAGTTAAAAGTTAAATATTCATCGGGAGGTTGGAAATCTGCACATACCTCATTAGCAGTTACAACAGCATCTATTAAATGCACGGCGGCTAATGTGTAGTTCTTTGCGCGGGTGCATACTATTGCGCCACGGTATTTGCCAGAAGGAACATCCAGAGTTACAGTACAACTTGAAACTAATATATACTCAGTATCAACTTGTATTAAAGTATTCGCTGCAATAGTAAATGTTTCATCGCAGTAAACCGTAAAAGTTGTATCTATCGCTGCAATCGCAGTTAGCAGTCTAATAGGCGTTCTTTCAACATATGCAGTCTCAGCAATTTCTGTATTGCTACTTACTTGTTTCCTTGTAATAGAAAAGCCATATGCTTTATTAGCAAGGAATTGTGTTGCAGGAACCGGAGGTTTGATATAAGATTGCATCGGGGGCAAAGCAACAACTGTTAATGTATCAGTTGAACTTATTCTGCTTATCTCAGTGCTGATGCCAGTAATCCATAAGCGCGTGTCATTAAATGCACCAACTTCGGGGGCCGCTACAACGCCACAATCTCCGATTTCAATATAAGGGTTGCTCAAACTGGATATCGAGAATTGTTTAATATTACGTCTATGCATTTCTAATTGTGTGAGTGATATCCAATCTGAGGTTGCTTTATCAGATATATTTTTCTTAACAACTATCGTTTCTTTTTTATGTCCAACAAAATTATATGCAGGATCGTATTCGTAACACTCAATTTCAGATATATATAGGTCAGTAGCACAATATAACTCAATTGTGCTTTGAGTATAGAGCGCCGGCAGTTTAAACATAATACCACCAGATGTTAAATCATTAGCAGTTACGGTATGTGATACAATATGAGTTGTCGCATCCTTTAAGGATACAATAGCACCTAAAGGAGTTGTTTGTGGCTTTAAATAAACAAACATTAAATTAAGATTGCTCGTTAATAATTCTATAATCGCAGGGGCGCTTGTTTTTAATAACGCATATTTGTCATATCTTCCGTCCATAAGTACATGTCCGGTTGAAAAGGTTATAGTGCCATCAGAGCCGCCCTTAATGGCGTTGTTGCCATTATATATGGATGTAGTGTCAATTGACCTTGATATGATAGGCTGTGGGCTTTCTGGAAGTCCTATGATGGTCATTTGATTCCTTACTTCAGCAGATGAATTAACTGCCGATGATACAATCGCATTTAAAGTGTTATCGCAAGTAAATGATATGACTTCATCATTATTGTCTAAATAAAGAAGTCCATTAAAATAAGGAGCTGTAGTTGGCAATGGCGCTACCATTACAACGCCATAAGTATCAGGAACAAATGCCGTATCAGCGTTTGTAGCCCTATATATTTCTGCTTCATAGTATTGATATTTCTTCAACGCAGGGATTGTAATCGTTGCGCCAACATTTGTCCATGTACCACCGTCTGATTTCTTTAACTGAATAGTCGCACTATCTGTATTTGACGTATTTGCTATAAATCTTACTCTAAGATTGCGGATGCTTGCTGCGGTTGGTATTGTTCCAACGGTTAAATCAAATGTATATCTATGCGTTGACAGCGCCTTAATATTCCATGCTGTCCATGACCATACATGATTCTCAATTATTTCACTATTTTGGCTTTCTTCTGTTCCATTTGATGGGGCGAGCCAGGTGTATTGACGAACCGCTTTGATTGTAAGTACGCCCTGCTCATTAAAGAACACCTTAAAGCCAAAGCCTTCCGTCAATGTTAATATTGCATCCCATAATGATTGACCAAATTCTAATTTAAACTTAGCGTCATTAAGCATATCTTCATCTATGCCGGCATATACTTTCTTTTCTATAACAGGAGCGTAGCCAGTAGTGCCATCGCCAGTATATGAATCCCTGTCCATTTTTGGGGCCACACCAGAGTTAGCCTGTAATAATCTTTCAAATATAGATTTAGATTGCATATACGGATATTTATCTGCTCTACCGAGTCTTATCGTAGCAAAATCATTATATGCTATTGAAAGCAGATTAAGAGGAAATTTAGATTTAATACATAAATCTCTTATTGCATAATCTAAACGCCAGTTATCATAAGCAGGAACATATTTATTTAAGAGGCTATCGTTATAAACGTCATCAGGCATTACTAAATATTCATCGCCTAAATAGACTTTATTTGCAGGGGATATCGCATGTGTAGATACGCCAGATAATCTCTGAACAGTTAATTTAGCCTCTGCTATCGTAACATTAAGAACTAACATTACCTCAGAGTCTATTTTAATCTTAGAGCCTACGCTAAATAAAGTGGCATCGCTTACATAAATAAACTGGTCAGTTGCGCTTATAGGCGCCGTTATAGTTGCAGTTGAATCGGTCCATGGCAAATCTCTATATGAATTGATATCTGGATAATTATAATTAAGCACATTCATGAAGATAACAGAGAAATCAACGCCATTAACTTCCATAATGCCATCATCGTTCGGAACTATACTTTCAATAATACCCGTAAACCTTAACTTAACATGCTCTGTATAAGGTGACGTAAAATCACAATAGCCAGAATAAGCTCTAATTAAAAATCCCTTTGATAATTTAGAGCCATCTGTGCCTGTGTAAATTCCAGTATCATAATCATATTCAAGTGCGCCACCGGCATTTCTAAATAATTCAATCGGAAGAGATGCTGATATAGTTTTAGATTGACCTTGTTGAAAATTTAAATTAAGCGTAGAGCAATCAATACGATTCCATACGGCAGTTGTGGGGTCAGCTTGCCATTCATATATACTGCCTTCATAAATCTCTATGTAATATGCTGGCCTTGCTGTTTTAGCGTAATTAGCGTCATTAAGGGCTAAGACTGTATTTACTAAGGTTTTATCTTTAGTTTGCACTATGCCACCATCCTGAACGAAATCATTATTGACCGTATCACTTCGCTATTATTTATCGTCTTTAAATTATTAATTGCTCTATTCGTGATCTGAATATTAAACTGTTGCCCTACAATTCCATCGACAAGTATAATCGTTTTATGCATTGGAACTGAGGCTAAATCTTCATATAAAGCAGATGTAACTAATGGCCAATCCATTGTATAGGTAGGATAAATCTCAAAATGAGACAAAGAATCAGCAGTGTTCCGATTCATTGGCACTTTGATTACGTTATATTTCTTTCTCATGGCGTTATTGGTGATTATATAATCAACCGTTTTTGGGCCATAAGCAAGCGTATATGTAGTTACACCATCAATAAAACTCCAAGCCATAGTTTATCCTTTAATCGTGGCAATTAACCACAAGAGTACATCTATATCCGCGTTTATCACCTTTAAACACCATGCCTTCGTGTAGTTCGAATATACAATCAGATACTTGACCTGAATAACTTGTCCATGTGGGCGTAGGCGTGGCTGTTAAATCTTCACCATACATTGTATCAAATTCAATTGTATCACCATCAAAACCAAGTGTTTCAAGTGTATTGAATGTCGCTGTGTCTTCAATTAATAAATCCCACACCCATTGTTGCTCTCTATTGATAACACGAGAACCATTGTAATAAACGCCAGGAAGCACGATAGCCTTGCCTCTTGAGGGTTTAAATTCACCGTCTTGAGGCAAGGTCTCATTTATATTTGATGGCCCTAAAGCCAGTTGTACATTATTAATCTTAAATTTAGCTGCCATACTACCTCTTGTTTAATTATTTTGGTAATTCCTTCTTCAACCTGTCCGACCTCGATTGCTCTACTATCGTTTGTATAACAGTCCAAAGGCGCAAATTCCCGTGTAGCCCACGGTATATATATAAGCAATATTTATGTTACTATCTTATATTTTATTGCTTGTTTAAGATTTAATGATGCATTTAAATCTCTATTAATAGTTAAACCACAATCGCACTTATAAACTCTATCTGATAGTTTTAAATCTTTCTTTATTTTACCACATTTGCTACACATTTTACTTGAAGGATAAAACGTATCGACTTGTCTTAATTCTATAGAGTTTTCAATGCATTTGAATTTTAACTTCTGTATGAAACTATAAAATCCTTGTTTAGATATTGCTTTTGATAGATGTCTGTTCTTCATCATTCCCCTAATATTAAGATTTTCTATCGTTATATACTTTGGCTTGGTTTTCGCTAAAGTATTTGCTATTTGGTTCCGATGGTCTTCTCTTATATTAGACAATCTTAAATACAATCTTTGGACTTTAATAGATTGTTTATATTGATTCTTTCCAACCGCGTCTCCTTTCTTTTTATTCTTAAATTTGCGAGACAACTTTCTTTGTTCTCTTTTTAATTTTTTTTCTATTTTGCTTATTTTAGTTGTTTTATTAATATTTTTAAATATCTGGCCATTAGAGGCAATTGCAAAATATTTTATCCCCAAATCAACTCCAATGCCATCGTTATAATTATTCTTCTTAATTTCTAAAGACTCTTCCGTGTTAACAGCCATATAAAATCTCCCCGCTCTTTCTATAATATGGCCACTAGTTATTTTACAAGATAAAGGGATATATCCAAATTCTTTTATTTTAACCCAACCCAAGACTGGAATCTTTATTCTTTTTTCTTTTATTCCAATAACATGTTTACTGTTTGAACGAACAAAATACATGGATATATTGTTATCTTTCTTTTTTTTGAATCGAGGGAATTTATTTTGCCCACGGAAAAATCTTTTATATGCCTGTTCTGCATTAGAAATACTTTGCCTTGTTGCCTTCGTCGAAGACTCTTTAATCCAATTGAGGCTGGGATTGTTAGGCAAATAAAAATTGTTGAGCCATTTTGAAAAAGATATTGCATTTAAAAATGGGATTCCATGCAAATATCTTTCTTTATTCTCTTTAATAAATAAATTATAAGTGTACCTACATGTTCCAACTGATTTTCGAAACATTATAATTTGTTTATTTGTTAACTGTATTTCTATTTTATATGATTTCATTAACTATCCTCAAACTATTTTTAGCCCTCATGATTATATTATAACATATAGAAGAGAATTATCAAACATTATTTTTAACCCCAATTAGAGGTTGATGTTGCAATCTTTCCTAATGACGATTGATACGCATTGCTAACTGCTGCGTTCACTTCAGATGCGATAGCTTTAGGCGATGAACTCGTAGCGTTTATCGTAATATTAAAAGTTGGTGAAGTCATGTTTCTTTCAGCCTGTACTTTGTTAAGGTCAAATACACTGGGGGCGTTCCATACACCATCAGACAACTTTAACAAAGCGTTTGTGTTGCGATCAAGAGCGTCAACGTTACGGAACAGAGGGTACATCTCTCGAACCGGCTGTACTGGCGGCGCTTCATCTCCATTCTTTTTTCTCCCCAGCAATCCGCCGATAGCGCCAAGTATCGCACCAATCGGTCCACCAGTTAAAAAACCAGCAGCAGCGCCACCAAGGACACCAACTGTTCTATTACTCGTCGATGAACCAATAGCATATCCAAGCATTGCTGATGTTAAGTATTGCGATGTGCCATATTTCTTCGCACTGCTCATCTGATCTACGCCTCTGCCGGTATATCCATTCCTCGCAGCCGCTGAATAATTAGCAGGAAGCAATTTAGAGCTGCCACCGCCAAATCCACCAAGCATGCTCATTAACCCGCCGCCGGCGCCACCAGCGCCACCCGCTGCATTAATATTATACTGAACGGAACTATTCGATATGCCAGGCATAATCATATCAGTAACGCTCATTGCTCTTTTGCCCATTCCCAAACCACCCATTGCAAGAGCACCTAAAGCAGAACGAGGGTCAGATAACGCAGGAGCATTACTTTTCTTCCCGCCGCCGCCCATGCCGTCTATTCCACCGAATATCATACCGAACATATCGCCTAATCCAGTTTTATTGATAAGCATTTCAGCGAATTTATCTGCTAATTTCTTAAGAACGCTATCGCCAATATTCTCAAGCACTTCTTTCCATTTATTGGTGGAATTATTTACCTCGTCCATTTTCTTACGGGCTTCTTCGATCTGACGATTAACTTCATTCCACTTATCTCTCGATGAATTAATAGCGTCAATGTTACCCGTTGATTCAGCTTGAGCAATACCATAAGCCGCTGTATTTGAGTCCTCGCCTAACTTGGAAAGTTCTTTTGCTATTTCAGCTAATTGTTTTTTGCGCTCGTTTTTATTCTTCATCGATAAAGCGTCAAATATGCCAGTTGAAAGCATGCCTTGAACTTCTCTAACTTGTTCATTTATTCTCTGCTTTTTCTTAAGGTCAAGCTGTCTATCAATAAGGCCAAGCATTTGTTCTTCTTTGTTTATCTTAAGGTCAAGCAATTGAACTTCTTCTGTTGACATTGCAATAGATAATGCTTCTGCTTCATTTTTACCATTCTGCATTGCAACTATCTTCTGAGTTTCAATCGCAATCATTCGCTGTGCTTCAAGCTCAACTAAAGCAGATTTAATCTTCCATTCCATGTAGCTCTTTTCGTCTGATCTGGAAGCACTATATAAAGCAGCATATTCCATGTCATAGATTTCTGATTTGATAGACAATTCAGTTCTAAGACGTTCCATGCCTACACGATTATCGCTTTCCCATTTCTCAAATGCAGCTATTTCTTCTGCCTGTTTTCGATATTTGCTCTGTAAGTTTATCTTCTCTTGTAATACTGCTATTTCTTCTTTAAACTTCTTAACTTCATCAGGTTTAAGATTCTTTTCTTCTGAGGCAAGAGCAGCTTTCTTAGCTTGCATTTCAGATTCATATTTAGCCGTTTCAGCGTCATATTTGAGCAGATATTTATCGGGCATTTTGCCTTCCCAATACGAAGACATCTGCTGCTGTTTTTGAAGGTCTGCTTCTGCTTTTTTGATACGCTCAAGTGCATTATAATGAGCTGTTGATTCACGGTCACGTTTGGCTGCGCCACCGGAAGGCTCTTTATATTCAAGCGCTTTCTGATTCTTGGCGTATTGTATCTGGTCGGCTATCCCCTTGGCGTCTCCTGGTCCGACAACTTTAGACCCCTTAACCGCCTTAAAATCCTGTGCATATGACTCTTGGGCCATTTTAGATATTTCTGCTTTTTCAGCCGGCGTTTTTGCTTCCTTAAGTCGTTTTGTCCATGCTTCGAAATTTGACTGCGCTGCCTGCGCTGGAGATTGCGTTGGCAGCTCCCCAAATAGCATTTTAGATAGCCAGCCTGGAAGCATTGATCTTAAGAATGCTTCAACTGCCACTTTAATCGTAAAAGATCGCGAAGTTAAATCAAGTAAATGAGCAGATAGCGTGTCTACGCCCTTTGTTGCAGAACTAATTGCCCCATCTAATTGTCCACGAATAGACTCAGATAAAGCATTAATTTTAGCATTATTTTCTCTAATACTATCACTTGCGCCAGTTATTTCATTGCTATATTGTTTCCAGGTCGCAATCATTTCCTTGGCATCAGTTTGGGCAGATTCTGCGGCGATTTTGTTATCATTGTTATTTTCTTTAATCGCAAGATTAATCTTTCTTCGCGCCTCTTCTTCTTCGCTTTGATATTTTAATATCTGTTCTTGTGCGTATGCATACTGTGCGAGATAATCATCCGCAGAAGTCGTTTTAGTTGTCATGCGTTTCTGTCGCATTTCAACTTCAATTTTAGCCATTTCTCTTGCATATTCTAGGTTCTTAACACGAAGCATTGCCTCTGCCTGTAACTCTTCGTTTTTATTTTTAGTAACTTCGGGCTGTAACACTTGAGAGCTAGCCATAATATTTGTTATTTTAGAACTAGTATCATCGGAGCCAAGTAATTGTGTAAATGCAGAGTTCGGTATTTTTCCAATAGACTTAAAAAAATCCTTAGATAATCTTCCTTTCTCAGTTTTTCCAGACATTGCCGCTTGAATATTTCTAAGTCGAATTAGCTCTTCATCGTCTAATTTACCAAGGGCATCTGTAACATCTTTGTCCTGCGCTCTGCCTGTATATTTTTTCTTAGATGCCTCTATTTCATTAATTCTCTCTAATACTGCCCACTCTACGTCAGGATTTGTTGCCATTAGCCCTCTGATAAGCTGTAGGGTCCGAATGACCTCTTTCTCATCCTCAATTGTTTTTCCCACAAACCTTTTTAGCTTAGTGTCAGCTTCTTTAAAAACATTCCCTAAATCAACAATATTAGCAGTTGCGTCTGGTAAGCCAGAAATGCCAGCATTTTTAGTCGCCATAATTTCTTTATTATACTGTAAATCAGACGTTTTTGAATATGCAGGAATAAGAGCGCCCGAAAGCGGGTCTCTCTCCATTTTCATTCCAGCCATTCCAGAAGCGCCAAGACCCTTGGCAATAGAACGAGAAATCTCTAACCTTTGGTCTTCGCTCTTAGCAGCAGAGAGTTCTTTAAATAATTTAATCGCCTCTGCAAGTTTATCATTCATTTCTTTCTGTTTTTCGGCAGCAGACTCAGTCATCGAACTATAAGAGGACCAAGCCATCGCGGCAGCGGCAATTGCCAATCCAATCGGTCCCATTGCCAAGTTCATGGCGCCCCATAACGCTCTCATTGTCCCAGCGGCCCTTGTGCCAGAAACGGCAATCATAGACAATCCGCTCGACATTATAGTCCAATTACGAGCAACCCCTGCCCACATGCCAGTATTCCCAAGCGCCTGCACAAAACCAGAGCCAACAGTTTTTGCTTTGCCCATCGTTAAAAAGAAAACCATCACAGCATTCATAGCATGACCTATTTCTTTTCTAAATGTGCTAAATAGGGATATTGCGCCACTAAATGCTAAAAATCCAGTAGCCGCTCCTGCAATTCCCGCTGATAAGCCAGGGGCCATGCTCGCCAGAGAAGAGAATGCATTTACAAGATTAGTAACTTGTCCAATTAAAGGAAGAAGCACGGCAGTAGACATTTCATACATCAATGTGCTAAATCTCTGAAATGATTTGCTAAACTTTTCCATTTCAGATGCATTTGCTTTTTGAGCATATCCTAAAGAGTTAATTGACCCAGACGTTAATTCTGCTGCTCTGCCCATATTTTCCATTAAGGCTATAAATGCATTAAGTTGTCTTGAGCCGGCCATCTGTTCGCCTATGAATTTCTTCTGAACATCAGTTAATATTGACCATTTCTTTGCTACCGTTTCTAATATCTGAGGAGCGCCCATTATATCGCCACTTATAGGAGATACAAATTGCTGTCCTTTAAATTCTTCCATGCCCTGCAACAGATTAAGTGTTTTCATTCTCTGAGCGCGTTCAATAATCGTCTTTAACGATGTACCTATTACCTCACCGCTTAATTGTGTTTTCTCAGATACAGCAGCGATATAACCGAACAACTGATCTAAACTAACGCCCATTGTCTTAGCCATTGAGCCAGAGCGTTGCATTGCAGAGATAAGCACTTCAGATGATGCAGATGATTTAGCCTGTACTAATGCTAATTTATCTATTAATACAGTTGTATCACTGAATTGATCTTTCCATACATTTGTAGCGGTAGTTAGATAAGTAACAGTTGTTGCGAAATCAGTTGATGCTACATTAACGCCAAGTAGCGCTGAACGAGTCATATCTATGATTTCATTCGCAGCTTTACCTTGCTTAGCAAATTCAGCATATGAACCTAACACTGTATCAATAGGAACGCCAAACTCAGCAGCCATACCATATGCGCTCTGTCTTAATCCACCAATATTAGAGCCTTCGGGCAAGAACTTTTTAAGTTCAAGCATCTGGTCTTGCATCGCAACAGCTTGGCGCATAGCTTCGGTAAATTGTTGTATAGTTGACGTAATCGCGAAGAATGATATATAGTAACGACCAAGGCGCAAGACAGCATCGCCTTGCTTACGCATTATATCGTTAATCCATGTCATTTTATTGCCATATTCATTAAGGCGAGATGTGCCACCAGCGATCTTATTTAAATAAGCCGATGTCGCTTCTAAGGTTTTTTGCTGTTCTGATAGATTTAGGCCAAATGTATTAAAGCCAGCATTCCCGCCAGTGCCAGGAATTTCTTTCTGTATTAATGGCCTTACTTTATTCATCGCCTGTTTAACAGACATGCCCATTTGCTCAACTAAGAATTTGCCATATGCCTGTATGTTTGGGACAACTTGACCACCCGTGCCGAAGTTCTTATCGAGGTAGCCCTGTGGGAGCATTGTTACATCTTTACTTGTATATGTTTTAGGAGATGGAGTTATTCTTTCTGCGCGTTGCCTTGCCATCAAATCCATGGCATATTGATGAGCAGATAACGGAGTTACCCTTTGTCTATCGGCTGCTTCTAATTTTTCTATTTGCTGCCGATATTTACGACTTTCTTTGGCGCTCAATGCTCTTTGCCTTATCTCTGCCTGTGTGTCCTGAAACTCAGAATATAGATGTTCCCCTGATTTTGATATTCGGCTTTTGCCGAGAACTCCCATAGCACTCGTAGTCGATCCAATTGGCTGCTGCTTTCCATTTACTGTCTGAGTTACTTCAACATCGACCCTGGCTTTGGTCTTTTTAGAAGCGACTTTATCCATTGATTTTGATACTTCATCAACAGCATTCTTACTTCTAGTGGCTGATTGTTCGAGAGAAGAAAAGGTTTTAGACATGGCTTGAGGCAATGATTTAACGGCAGATTCAACTTGTTTAATAGCAGAAACCATATCAATGAAAATACTGCTCTTTAAACTGCCTTTCTTACTGAAAGATAGTTCAAGCGCTTTTCCTATTAAACTCGCTTGATTCTTCGCTTCTTCCGTTAGTCTCTTTAAGTCTGCAATAGCCCTTGAAGTGTCCAACTGAGATTTAATGAGTACATCTATAGTTGAAGTATTTTGTCCAGCCATTATCTTCTCTCCCTTTTCTTCATCTCACATCAAAATTTATCTTTAAATTCTTCGGCCTTTCGTTTCATTATAACATCGTCCAAATGTCTATCAAGTTCATAGTCACTATCAATGACCTCTGCACTTGGTTTTTCCTTTGGAGTCATGTCACGCAATTCATAATAAAACTTACACCAACTTAAGAATAGCGTTTTATTTAAATCCCAATCTGAGACGCACCCATCGAACATACTGCCTAAATCTTTACGACTTAGTTCGTACTTTCTTTGCCAGATATACTCGCGGGCAATTGCTCTAAAAAACGCTCACCAACTCCCATCCAGAAGGTAGTGCAATCTCTTACAAGATTAATTACGGCCTCGCCATTGGGATAACTCTCTAATTCATTCTCATTTTTAAATAAAGGCTCAGTCATATTAGCGTCTTTAAACGCGCACATAACTACCTGTTTAACAATCTGTTCATTCTCTATTATCTTCTCGATAGTATGAGTGAACATGCTTTCTCTATCAGTGAATAATTTCATATAATTAAGCGTTGCTTTAGTGTAATGATTGTCTGCATCATCAAATGCAGGGTTATCTATTCTATCTTCGTATTTAAAAGAATACCATTCTTTATACGCTTCCATATATGTTTTTTGCGCTTCGGTGAATATATTCTCGTCGGCTTCTGTCCACATGCCATTGGCTTCAAGTTCTTTGCGCCATGCTCTCATCGTAGGGAACTGTTTCTCTCTTATCATTTTGAGATATTTGAGTGAATATTCTTTATCTAAAATATTCTTTTCCTTTAAGCGAGGAAACCTTACATAAATAGTTACACCGTCAAAAGTAATCTCTTTTGCCCCACTGAATAATATTGCCTTAGTGTCTGATAACTGTTCCATGTCTTTCGCTTCTTGAGTAACGACTTTCAATTCTTCCATTTCATTTCACCCCTAAAATAATAATAGTGACAACAGATTTTACACTGCCGTCACTATCATTATATCGATTTAATTATCGAATGTCAAGGTTATTGTTATTGTTTATACGTCAAGAGCATTTCCGCTGCTGACCCAAGTTATATTGTCAGTCTGAAGAGTCGCTCTCCACTGGCCGGCAGAGTTACCTACACGGGCCGTATCGCCTTCGGTGACAACTTTGCAATTAGAGAGAGTTATCGTTTTAGCAAGCGTAGTAGCGCTAGCAGTATAAGCATCAGTATAAACTTCAATCTGAACGTCGCAATTATCTATGAAGTCTTTAACGTCCATAGAGGTTAGTGCAGCAAATTCACCAGCAGCATTTTTACCCTGTGCTATTGCCATCGTTTTAAGGTCGGCTTGATTGAAGGTCATATCAAACCTTACATTCAGCGGGTAGGTAGTCGGTTTGTCGATATAACGCTGAGTGCCAAGTTCGTATATTTCCTGTCTGCCAAAATCTAACGAGCCGCTTACGCTCTGGCAACGGAGCAATCTTTCTTTTTCGCCAGCAAAGCCATGCTGCCATGCATACACTTTAATACAACCCCTGCGAAGCCCACCACGAGTTCCGGTGTTGGTAGAGGTAAGTTTCGGAAATGCACGAGGAGTATTAACGTAATAAACTATTTCTATTCTATCGCCGGCAAGGAAGGGAGTGCCACTTGCTGCCGTTAAAATGTTTCCGGCCCAAGTGATACCATAGGTATCAACCGATTTAGCTACATTCTTTACTTCTTCTTTATTTAAAAATACCGCCACAAGAGTATTGCCTGTCGCAATCGCGTTGGTCGTTGCAGTAGCAGTCGTAGCGAATGTTGCAAAGTCAATATCTATGTCTTTTTTAGTGCCAAGATACCATACTTTATGGTCGCCAGAAAAGCGATAGCTTTCTTTTGCAAGACCGCCAACTTCATATGAGAACTCTATCGAGTCAAGATAGGCGCCCTGCATATGGCAGCTTCTGGTTAATACGGTCGTATTCGGTTCGCTTACTTTGAATACAAATGACGGGCATCTCTGATGGTCGAGATCAAACGTGGGATCAGCCATTGTAACTGTTTCGGTTACAGCAACAGAGGTAGTCGTTATTACAACGACAACTTCACTACCAGCGAGAGGAGTTCCGCCAGTGCAAGTCAAAACGGCAGTTGCAGCAGTGCTAAGAGTGGCAGCAGTAAATCCGCCAGTAACCGCTTCGAGTCTATCAAACTGTTTTACTCCATCTACATACACTTGGTCTACGGTATAAATGGCAGGGTCATTATCTAACGCAGTAGTTACCACGCCTAATACGGCAGTAGAGGTGTCTGCTACAACAGCATGATAATGAATATCTATTACATCATGAAGCGTAGGGGTAACTCCGCCAGTGAGAACCATAACCGAATTAGTAGCGGTTTGGTCTAATTCAGCGGCGGTAAATCCACTGGTAACGGGGGTTAATCTATCGTATTGTTTTACGCCATTGACATAAACACGGTCGATAAGATATCCAGCGGGGTCATTGTCTATATTCGTGGTCTGTGTTAACGAAGCCGCTGCGTCTATTCTGTCTACTAAGCCTGGTTTATAATATGTTCCCATATAAATACCAGTAGCGTCACGATTCACGCCTACAAGTTGCGTACCTGATTTAAGCATTACTAAGTTGGCCATCGAGCCAACATCATTGGTTTCTATTGATATGGATACTTTAGGCAAATCTTCCAGTTTTTCTACATAGCTGGCATTAGCCAATTCTTCTATGTTTTCAACTGCAAGATCTGCGCCAAGGTCAACATTTTGTACTCTCTTTACGATATCATTATTCATGAATATCGCTTGACCCTTACCTTGAATTTGGGTTGTTACACTCATCTTAACACCTCTTTGTTAAATTAGTCTCTGATATACCGAATTGTTCCTGCTAATGTGCTTTGATAGCGCTTCGCATAGTTAGGTTCGGTGGTATTGGTTAGTTTAAGTACCGATTGAGAAAAATCTTCCTCGCTCGTTACTTCCCATTGAGTTGTTATAACCGCCGGCAATGAACTTGGGTCATAAGTCGCATTGACATCGGGTATATCTGCGTTTGTGTTGAAGTCATAAAAATTATGACTACCTATTAAACCATTGAGAACTTGTTCTGCTATATCCATGCTTTCTGCCTTATTAACACAGATTATATCAACTGTAACACTTGCTACATCCCAGAATGAGCCACCTATTTCTATAGGCTCCATCTCGAAATAATCTGCATCAACAACACATACGGGCATCTTATAATTAATATCTTCGACATAATCAGCGGCAAATACGATCTGCTTATCATCATCTGGCATTTCTAATAAATATGTGAAGTCATCTCTGCCTATCACTGTTTCAATAATACGCTTCACTTCAAAACATAAATTTATTATTGCCATTCTTCTTAATTTCATTTTATATCCTTTATGCTAATGATACCCTAATGTCAAACCCAGATGCTCTTAAATAATTTGATAATGTTTTTGCAAATAAATCTTTATACATTTGTCTTAAAACATTGTTTTCTTCATATATTAAATGCATACCTTTTGCTTTCTTCCATTTAGACCTTTTTCTAAAGACATATTCATTGCTTGAGCCTGGAACTGGAATTAACAATGCCGACCTTTGATTTCCAAGAGTTAATTCGCCTTTGTTCTTCCCACTCTTTTTTTGTTTTAATATTGCGTTATTATCAACTACAGAAAAATATTTCTTTTTCTTTTCTTGCCCAGGGCGTATTGTTCCAGAACTAGTACGACCAAATTCAAATATAACTCCCATTCCAAGGTGTCCAGACTTTGAACCATATAGAGGATTCTCTGCAAATATACTTTGTATTTTAATGTCCCTATTTTTTGCTTTAACAACGCCAGCCGGTCGATAATACATCTGTCTAATCTTCATTGTTTGCGTGTTATAAACTTGCATATTAAATGGTCTTGCTCGAACCATTATTGAGTCCTTACCCTCTGGCTTAATATTAAAATATTTAGACGAATTATTCTGCATTTCAGAGCAAACCCCGCCAAGAACATCTAATACTTGTTTCGCTATAGGATTCTTGCTGCCTTTTAGCCGCCTTCTATATTCAGTATAAATCTTGTATGTTACTGCATACATTGCCGCTTCGCTGCCAGCCCTAATTGTTTTCATTAATTTACTCTGTTGGCCCGTTACAGAATGAAACGCATCTCTCATTTTTTTAACAACATTCTTTAATCCACTTAAATCGAGAGAAACAAATTTTCCCATCTGATATTTTCGTAAGAAAGATTCAAATAGCATAAATTTATCGGCCATAATTACACCTTATTCGTTCTTTTAACTTTAACTTCAATTACGAATCTCTCTCCAAGTCCCGTCCACATGGGCATGCCATCTAATATCCATTTCTGCTCATCAAAGTCCATATAGCGCATTACATCAAATACTACCTTACCGCTAAATGTGCCAGAATTAACATAACACTCGCTTTTAAGGAATGATATATTAGCGCTCTGATTATCAAACACTCCGCCTTGCATTGGCTCTCTATCGTGCGTAAATAGGCCAGGATAAAATATATTTCCCTTAATACTCAACTTGCCTGTCGTTGTCAGCATACCTTTGCCTAAGCAATAAGGACATGTATGTCCACCAGAAAATGCAATAGGGCCAGCCGTTTTATATCTATTCGTAGATACTTTATTAACAGAGTCATAATAGCAATTCGGACATTTAGCCTCTTCTTCATTCCAAACGATATCAGCAAGCGTTCCAAGCTGATGTTTGATCGCTGTGATATTAGATTGATATGTTTCTATTATATCATCTGTTAGAAGTTCAGGTTCTACAATTGCCATTAGATTACATCACTTTCACTTACATCAATTGCCCTTGGGCCTAATAATGAATTAATCTTATTAACACATTTCTTATAATCTTTTTCGTTATCTATAATCGAGTTCTCATAACCACCAACTGCTTTAGTTGTGTCAACTTCGTCACGACCAGATTTAACTCTAACCGCCTTTGCAGTTGCCGTCTCTTTGGCTTTAACTAAATAAAATGCTTTTACTTTATAAAATATAGCAAGGCGATATGAACCATTCTCGATGCCGGATAAACTTGGCGTTATTTCAAAACTTGTTTCATCAATAAATTCTAATTCAACGCCAGTGTCATTATAGATGTCATCAAATGTATCACCTATTTTATAGGCAATAGCAGAATCAGTATCAGTGCCAACGGTGGCCTGTCTTTTTATTTTATCTATTATCGTTTGTGTAACTGAATGTATTGCCATGTTCCCTCCGTATATACTTCAATTTAATTATAAGTCAAAAGAGCCGATATGTCAATCTATTTTCTTATAAATAGCGCGTCTCGATTATTCATGTCTTCCTGGATAACCTGAAACCTTTGACCCTCCATCCATTGCCTATATGAGCCATATAAGCAAATGCCATCATATAATTCATGGGTAGATATTTCAGAATGTATAACTTTAACAGTTTTCAAAATATTAGGAGACGCTTCAAGCGTTTCTTTTTCTACGCCTTGCATATCCAGCCACATTATATCAATATTATTTATGTTATTGTCCTGCGCCCATTTGTCTATTGTTGTAAATTGAACTTGTATTTTATCTTCGTCTTTAAATAATATCTGAGGAAAACATTTTAAGTGATCTTTCGGTTTTAACGCAGAACTAGAAGCATCTGCAAAACCAGAGCATACATAAAAATCAGATATATTATTGTGATTATATAACGCTAAATTAAATATTTTAATGTTTTTATATTCCTTAGTTTTTGCTAATAAATTGTTGAATAATCTGGGAACTGGCTCAAACCCATATATCATCGCTTCTGGGAATTTTTTAGCGAAATCAATTGTATCTCTTCCGTCGTGGCATCCAGCCTCTAATATAACTTTTGGATTCGGGCAATAAATTTTAAATAAATCTTTATTCATTTTATCCCTTCTTTGCAACAAATCTATAACCGTAACACAAAATATCGCTTGAGCCTGTGTCCAATGCAGATATCCTTTTTAGTGAATTAGCAACTAATTTAAAATTAGAAATCTCTTCTAATGAAAACGATGTCTTACAATATCCTTGTGCTACCGATTGAAATCTACCAATTTCTTGACACATATAATCAAAGTAATTTCCCTGGGCAGTTACTTCTGTTACTATTAACCCAAAATCTTTTAAAAACTTATTAAAAAAATACTTATTAAATCCAGAATAGAAATGAAACGGGGCATAGTGAGTTAAACTAGCAAACGGAGCTGTAATTATTAAGATGCCATTAGGCTTTAATAATCTTGATAATTCTTTTATAGCTCGTATCGGCTCCGGCAAATGCTCTAACACCTCAATACAAATGATTGCATCGAATGATGCATTTTTTTCGGGTATATTCACGATATCACATAAAATGTTAATTTTTGATTTATCCCATGCCCCGACCTGTAATCCTTTTCCATCTCCAGAACCATCGTATCCATCAAAATCCTGTGATACATAATCGAGATGGTTGCAATACTTTTTATATTTACATTGGCCGGCACCGGCGTCTAAAACCCTATGACCATTCGGTATTTTTTTTATCTGTTCAGACACCCATAATTCTCTTAATCCGTCACTATCCATCAATCTGCCCCCTTTTAATAAATGAAAAGTCTATTTCTTGATGTGCGCTTTCAGGAATAATGCCATATATCTTACTACTATCTATTTGTAATCCCTCTTGCCATTTGGACAACAAGAAATCTTGATGAATATGACCGCAAACATTATTATTTGCAGTTTGCACTCTATTAACAGGTAGGTTCAAGGCGACCGGAAGATTAAAGCATAATCCCTTTCTTGACACGAAATCCTTAAAATATTTTTGCATAGTTGCCTCTAAGGGATTTGGGGCAGTAAACATAATATTATTTAACATTTCTTTAATTTCTTTTGTGCTAAAGATAAATTCATTGACCGATAGCGGATAGTTCCAGTTGCAGTCTCCCTTTGACCATTCCCACGATAATATACCGTTCCCTTCGTCTTTAAACAATGGGAGTTTCTGGTCACATTGTCTGGTGTAGCACTTGGTCAAACAAGTTCCAAGGCGTAATGTAAATATATATTCACTTGGATTAAAATTAAGGCATGTTCTAAAATCGATATCATTTATAAAAACATCGTCATCACAGGCAAAGAACATTTTATCTGTTTTAATGCTATCAAAACATTCTAGCGTATATGGCCTAAATTCACTTATATAATTTTGTTTTATAAACTTAATGGGATATTTCGCCCATATAGATAATAGTTCATTATAGGATTGTTCATGCGCTTCATCGGTCGTTCTATAGATAATATACATATACGGCATAGGCTTTGTTTTTTCAATAATAGATGTTAAAAACAAATGTAGTTGCATCGCTCTATTCATTGAATATACAATAATAGATACATTGTCATTCATATACAATCATCGCTCTTTACGAAGTATTTCATGTTCTTATTTAATTCTTTATACATTTCAGCAATGCGAGAGAAACATGCTTTCATCGTATGTTGCCATTGAGACGAACGAGTGTTTTGTTCTCCAGAATGAGTCCTATACAAATATAATCTCTCAGGGATAGACCCCATTTTAATATTCATTGCTGCCAATCTGAGCCATAACTCATAGTCAGCACCACCAAGCATAGCATTATTATAGTGAACTAAACCATCATAAACAAGTTTAGCATTAAAAATAACGGAAGGATCAATAAAAAAATCAGACGTGGGGGTTTTCATGAATAACATATTAATATCATCGGTATGATTTGCATATTCCCAGGTATTGCTTTTAACCGACCCATCGTCTTTAATTAGAATGCCCCAAGTTCCGCATACACTAATCTTTTTATCTATCATATGATTAATCTGGCGCTCTATCTTGTCTTCGTGCCACATGTCATCTGCATCAATTCTTGCAATGTAATCATATCTACAATTCCATGATAGTCCTATTACATGGTTAATAATATAATTTAACCCACCAGACAGCCCGCGCCGAGTATTATCTTTCAAGATAATAATGCGTGAATCATCTGGTGGGATATAACCATTGTCAGCGCCGTCAAACCAAACAAATAACTTTAAATCGTGACTTGTCTTTTGATTTAATACAGACATAATCGCATCATCTAACCACTTAGAATTTGGGTTATATGCTGGCAAAATAACGGCAACCTTCATGTTATTATTTCCTTCCTTTTTTCGATTTAGCAAAACGCTTAACTTGTTCTTCTTGTTTTGCTTCTTCTTTCGTCTCTATTTTTGCTTCTTCTTTTATTTCTTCTGAAATAACAATAGGTTGTTCGACAAAATCTGACTCTATTTTTAATTCCGGTTCAACTATCGGAATCGGCTCTATATAAACATAGTGATTCGTGGGTTCAGCGATAGGCTCTTCTACCACAACTGGAGCAACGACAGGCGATATAACTTCTTCTGCTATTGATATCTCTTTTATTGTAGGAATTTCTACGATCTGAACCGGAACTGGTTTCAGTGCCGGCTTAAAAACATTTAACGGCTCAATCACTAAGCACATATGATTGCCAATAGTAATTGTAGAGTTAATCATATAATTGCCTAACTGCAATAAGACATTATTAGTAACGGCAATCTTTTTTGCAAGGGTTAGCCTATCTTGTATAAAATCTACCGGCGCATTTATAAATATAAGCATATCAAGTTTGCCACGATAATCATTTAATTCGCGCATAAACTTTATATGAACGTCGGTTCCCTTTGTAGTCCTCTGAATGTCGCGCTCATATTCTTCTTTGACAAAAGCAAATACATTATCGTATGGTAAATTTCGCCTTGATTCTATTATATTATCAATATTATCTTTAAATGTTACAATTCCTATGTTTTGCATTAATTCACCTTCCATTTTATCTTTGTTTCTCTATTATAGCAACTACATCTTCCCAAGTCAACCCTTTTAAATACTGTTTGCAATCTATATCTGTTCCTGCTTGCCAATTACTATATGTCTCTCTCAAGCAAGTTTTGATATGACTTATATTAGGTTCAAAATATCTAAATACAGTGCCTTCTGCTCCGCCACCGTCAGGGAAATGATGTCTCCCACTTTTCTTATTCGTCCAGCTCATAGTACCGCCCACCCAGAAAGGGTAGTCCTCTTTGATATAATCAAGTGGTCCATGATATTCAGATATGATAATCGGCACATTACATGCCAACGACTCTAATCCTATCATCCCAAATCCATCTCCACGATGAGGAGACATTATTAGATTACATGACCTATAAAAGTCTGCCATTTCCTGCACGTTACAGTTCTTCTCATAGTAAAATATCTTTAGTTGCTTCTCAGGATATTTATTCATAATTTTAAGAAGAAATGGGTAATACATCCCATGCTTATCACTGGGGGATTTTCTTTCAATTGTTTGAAGCCATAACTCAACTGTATCTTCAGCGATAAACTCATCAATAAATGCATCAATGGCTAAATCAGCGCCCTTGAAATCGCATATCGCGTTGCACATTCCTACTTTAAATACTTTGTTATTATTCGGTTTAGGATAGAACAAAGTTTTTTCATATCCATGAGGCACGACAACAATAGGCTTATCGCATAAGCGAGTTGCTTTTATTGAATCAGCGTTAGCTTGAGATGGCGTCCATACTTCATCGTATTTATTACATTCTTTGGCCCATTCTTCGGGATAGTTCGCATGTGACCATACGGTATAAAATATATGTTTCTTTGCTTTTATTTTATCATCTCTGCGATTAAATATAGAGCCTACAGGAAAGTATATCGCCATATCATACTCATCGGAATATAGATTCTCTACATATATTCCTTTCATAACTTCTGCCGCATCGCTTAGATGAGGCATATATTTCTTACACTGTTCTTCTATAGATACCGTTTTAGTCTCCATGGCATTTACATGGACGGTATGGCCTTTTTTAATAAGATGATATATTAAGTGCGTATTAACATTGCTATATGAGAAATGGCCAAATATAAGGCCAGTAAGGGCAATTTTCATTTTATAACCCCGCTTCCTTTAAATCATGATCTACCATTTCTTTAATTAATTCATTAAAAGAAATCTTAGGTGTCCATCCGAGAACAGTTCTTGCCTTTGTAGCATCGCCAATAAGCAAATCTACCTCTGCCGGTCGTGTTAAATTACTATCAAATTTGACATAATCTTCAACTTTAAGCCCAGCGTATTCAAATGCTTTATGTAAAAATTCATTAACGCTATGTGTTTCTCCAGTCGCTAAAACGTAATCGTCAGGCTTGTCCTGCTGCAACATTAAGTACATTCCAAGGATATAATCGAGTGAATGCCCCCAGTCTCTTTTAGAATCTAAATTTCCAAGGAGCAGTTCTTTTTGCTTGCCGAGCTTTATATTTGCAATTGCTTTTGTTATTTTACGAGTTACAAACTCTTCGGAACGCCTGGGACTACTGTGGTTAAACAGGATTCCATTACAGATAAACATGCCATATGACTCTCTATAATTGACACACATCCAGTACGCGTACATCTTCGCAACCCCATATGGACTACGAGGGTAAAATGGAGTTTTCTCTGTCTGCGGAACTTGCTGAACTTTCCCAAACATCTCCGAAGATGACGCTTGATATATTCTTATTTTAGGGTTATGTTGCCTCGCTGCCTCTAATAATCTTGTTACGCCAACGCCAGTTACGTCTGCTGTAAATTCTGGCATGTCAAAGCTAACTCTAACATGGCTCTGCCCCGCTAGGTTATAAATTTCATCAGGGTCAGATTCCCTAATCGCGGCATGTAATGATGGCGTATCTGACAAGTCTCCATTTAAAATTACAAAGTTTTCATTATCTAGTAAATGCTTAATGCGATTAACATTAGTTGCTGAACTTGAGCGCCTAACTAACCCAAATACTTTATATCCTTTTTCTAATAATAATTCGGCTAAATAACTTCCGTCCTGGCCTGTACAACCAGTAATTAAAGCTCTTTTCATCCCTGTGCCACCGCCTTTATTAAGTTCATAGTTTCGTTTATCTTTTCACCTTTTAAATCAAACTGGTCTTTAAACATTTTAGCGCCTATCTCCCATTTATCTCTCTGCTGATTGACTACCATGTTCATCATCTTAAAAGATAAATCTTTTGCATCTGTATCAATCCACATCATATTTCCATTGTAATGAGGATTATGCGGGAACCTCCACGCAGGAATTAATGTTGACTTAACGGTTACAGCTAAATTATCGTTTATATAGTCGATTTGACCGCCACGGCTAGGGCATATAATAGGTAGACCATGTGACATCGCCTCTAAATAAGGAATGCCACAGCCTTCACCTCTGGATGGCAATACAAACGCATCAGCAAACTTATATAAATGCCAGACTTCTCTTATGTCCATAATGTCGTTAATAAGCATTACAGGACACTTGCCGGCAGTGCGATGTCTCTCTGCATTAATTTGCGCCAAGATAGATGAAGTTGATTCCACCTGAGAAAAGCAACATGTTTTAATAACAAGCGATATATCCTCGTAATCAGCAAATACATCATAGAATGATTTAAGCAGAATATCCCAACCTTTGCGTGGGGTCCACTCTGAATTAGCAAAGAATACAAAGCTGGATTTTTCTCTAAGTTTAATTAATTCTTGCAGCGTATCATTATTCGTAAATCTTGATGATTCAACGATCTGCTTCGTATCAACCGGCATTGCAATTGCCCTAACAGGAACTCTTACACCAGAATGTATAAACGCAGCCTGACTATAATAACTTGTAGTCCATACCTCATCTGCTTCATTACATTTAGCGACCCAATCGGGCGCCACGCTATCCGTCTCCGCGAATGTCATCAGTATATTTTTCTTGGTGCCAAGTCTTTTAAAACAGGGCGGAACTACATTCTGCACTATAATGTCATACTCATATCCTTCTGCTGCTTCCCACTGTTGCATTATATCTTTTTCTGGATAATCTTTATGCCCAAGCGTTAAGAACTTAGTTGTCATTCCATTAGCATTAAGCGCCTTTATAAACTCACGAGAGTTACGCGCATATCCTGACTGCTCATGTATTCCATAAAGCCATAAAACATTCATTATTCTACCACCTGGACTTTCTTGTTTTTACCCACACACTCTTTAATTACATCCGCGAACTGAGGGGCTATATTATCCCAATCCAACGCTTTAGCAGCGTTAAATGCCATATCATAAATGCCTTTGTTATATTCATCCGCGTCCTGTTCCATTACACAATTATAATATGTATCTGCAAGCGCCTGTGCTAATACTTTGCAATTCGGCGTAAATCTTATCTGTTCCATATCCATGCCAAACCATGTAGGAGGCTGGCCATCCGTGGGAACCAATACCATAGGGAATGTCTTACTTAACTCATGCTGAACTGAATTATCCATTGCAATTGTAGGCTTACCACAGGCCGCTGCGTTAATCGTGGGAAGGCCATAGCCCTCGCCAATTGATATTAAACAGTTAACATCCATCATGTTATAAATCAGGTTCATTTCTTCATCGGGCAAGCCAAATGCTGAGTTTGTCTGAATTATAACAATATCGTTATCTTTGGCGCCGGCTACCTTAGCCATATTCTCTAAGTTAAACTGGCCTCGCGCATGCGTAGGACATAAAACAAGAATAGGTTCTCTTGTGAATTTAATTCCACTTTTATATTTGAATATCGTAAATGCCTGTATCAGTTCGGGATATCTTTTACGTTCGAAATTCTTCGCTACCATCCCAAATATGAAAGCGTCTTCATTCTGGTCTCCAAGCATATATTTCTTATAGTGTTTAATTATGTCCTTTTCCACGGGTTTAAAAATCTTTGTATTAACGCCATAGCTTATAACTTTACATTTAAGACTTGGCATTATTTTATTGATTTCTTGCTTCTGCCATTCCGTAGGGAATATAACAGCGTCCATATGATTAAGGGCATCTCTCCACCTTGCTATAGGAGTACCATCAAATGTTATGTAGCCTATCCATGAACATGTGTCTAATCTTGCGCCAAGTATCTTCTGATACAACGGCATAACATGGCCATCGTTAAGTGTAAATAATATATCAGGCTTAACCTTATCAAATACCTCTGCAATCTCCCCTAATGCATATGTAGTTTTACATTCATAAATAGGAAAATAAATAGGATAAACAGGGTCAGGGCATTCGCGATTAACAGCAAGAACATGGAACTCGAAATCATCCCCGCCAACAAGCCTATGCAATATATTCTTATTTACTTCTGCAAATCCCGTAGGGCAATTATAATCTCCAACCCATAATACCTTAATCCTTTTTGTCCCCATCGCCATTCCCCTCCTCTTTTTTCTCCGGTTCTTTGACTTCTTCTTTCTTCAGCGCCGGCTGGATTGTCTCACAAAATTTATCATACGATGGAAACATTTCTTGGAACTTTTTATTTGTTTTAGTAGTATTATCATATTTGTCTTTTATAAACAGATCTTCTTTCACCCATTCCCCGCTCATAACGCCCTCCTATCTGACTTTTGCTGCCTTTAAAAGTTCTTCTACTTTCTTAATTGTGCTATGTAATTTCTTGTATTTGTCTTCCTGCACGAGTGAATAAATACGTTTAAGGAAGGTTCTCTTTTTAATCTCTGCTACTTTATTAAGGAACTCAACATCATCAAGCGCCATGAGATTTTCTAAATCATCATTATTTGATAAGTCAAGTGCATCAGCAGACTTTACACTTACCGCCGTTAATTCTTTTAATCTCTTGTCATCGATCTGCACCATTGTGCCATCCATCATGATTGAGCGGTTCTGATTGCTTACAACTTCAATATCGGTAAGTTCAATGAAATCGCCAGGTTTCAGCGTAATATCCCTGCCGTCTGATTTCGAGAAACCAACCATATCGTTCTCAGATGCCTTCGGGTTAAACATATACCATTTCTTCTGTGATTTAGTTAAATTAGGGTTCATGTCTTGATAGAGTTTCATGTATCTTGTCTCCTTCATAATATTCATTTTATACTATTATCTTATCAAACCTTTTATTGAATGTCAAGTCATATTTATATAATTCCAATAAAAATAGCCCTATGAGTCGAAACCCATAGAGCTATCGGGTGAAATTAGCGATGTTTAGTCGCTATCGGGGAAATTACGATATATTGTATACGCCGACTTTCTTTTCATCAACGATTATCGCTGCATAGTCGAAGAACGTATTTTTAACTTCTGCGCCTAAAAGGACCTCCTGGCCGGACATAGTCTGAACGGGATTTTCACCATCGTAGCCAGCTTTTTCACCAAGGAGTATAAGCTGATCGGCAGGAATTTGAGCCGTTTCAAATTTGGCACCAGCGGCGTCAACTATGGTCGTTCTATAGTCTTTGAGACCGATAAGTTTCGCGCCACGATACTGACCGAATACGCCCATTTCGATTTCGCGAAGGGTTGCTTCCGACCAGCCAGAGAAACCCATAATCTGAGTGATTAAGGATTCGCGACCGATTATCGTGTTAACCGAACCCGATACATCCTGCATGGTAGCCATGATGGCGTCGAGATTGGTTTTGTTAACGGTAGCTGCCGATATGTATATCGGGTCGCCAGTGGTTATCGTAGCTTTTACGAGTTCCCAGATATATTTGAATTTGCGCAGACCAAGTTTGAAACGAATTTCAGCAGCGTCTTCCAGAAGTTTTACAACATTCTGAGTGCGAACTGCGTTAACGTCGATTTTGGATGCGAACGAAAAACGATTCAGTTTGGTCGATACGCGATCAATATACGCCTGAGACAGAATTGCCGAGGAGCCTATTTCATGCATATACGCGATTCCGCCGTAGCCGAGTTCTACGTCGAGGATGTCGCCATTGACCGTGCCAGGATTAAACAGTAAGGAGCTGAGGTCTAACAGCGAGGGATTTGATTCGATATAGTCGTTAACTACGAACGTGCCGGCTTTAACTAACTCATCGTGCGATGCGTCTTTTGCATCTTTTAAAACTTCTTTGTAAGATGCTACTATGGTTTCGATGCTTTCTTTATCTTTTTTGGTTAAATAATTGGTTCTCATTCTATTCACTCACTTTCATTTTATTCGTTAATTAGATCATGAAGTCAACGTCTGCTACGAGGATACCAGAATTGGTATTGCCCACGAAGGAAACGAAACGCATAAAGGTCGTAGTATTAGCGGCAGACGAGCCAACTTTTGCTACTTTACCAGAATTGGTTATGCCAAGGTAAGCGCCAACGGTTTCGGTTGCGAAGTTGTCCGTAGGCAGATTTAAATTCGGGGTGCTAAATTCTACGCGACATGCGTTAGAAAGACGAACCTGGTCGCCAGCGGCGATTACATTCGAGAAACCAGCATACTGGCAAGAAAATTCAGGGTTTTTGACAGCTAAAAATCTAGCGGTTGCTGCGGTGCTAGCATCAGTCGGAGTTGCGGCCTCGCCATCGGAATTGATGTATACGAAATCGCCAGATATCATAGCGGCATGTGCTACTGCGTATTTTTCATTTTTCGGTTCATTTAAAAGTCTCATTACTCTCACTCACTTTCAATTATTTTACTTTGATATTTTATCGATAGCTTTCTTGCTAACGGTTCTGAATTTCTCAGAGAACGACATTTTTTCGCTTAAGTCCATCTCAGAGGCGCCACCAGTATTAGCAACGATAGTCGCTAATTCCTCTTGGCCTTTCTGAATGTCTACTTTTTTACTTTCAATAACTTTTTTCTGTTCAGCAACGGCAACTTCGGAGAACGTAGCGAGCATAGTCTCGAACCCTTCTTCGTTAACAGAAACGGCCATAGCTATTGCTTTTTCGCTAGTCACTCCGGCTTTAGCCAACTCTTCTTTTCTACGATTAACTTCAGCTTCTTTTCTTATAGAGGCTTGTACGAGTTCTTTTTCTGTTTTTTCAACATAGGCGCTACATTCGCTTATGATTTTTTCCGTTTCAAAAGTATCGCATTTTGCAGAAACAGATTCTAATTTTGCCTCTAATTCAGCGGTTTTAGCATTAGCAGCAGTAACAGATTCTACAGACGCTGCGTTTGCCGATTTAAGTTCGTCAAGAACAATCGGATCAATGACAACTTTATCGTCAAGCAGTTTTGTATTTTCTGCTATCTTAGCTAATATTGCTTCAAAGTCTTTCATTTTATCACCTATCTTATTTTAGATTTAATTAATTTATTCAGTTCTTCAACTGCCTGTGCTAAACGCACAACCTCTGTTTTGCTGGCCGCGATTAATGCTTTGCTTTCTCCGAATGCCGGCTTATCTGTGACGCCCTCGCCAATAGGAATAAAGTTGGTCATTATTCTGCTTACTTGTGACCCAGGCTCGAAACGAGCCTTCAAGTGAGAACAATAATGATCTTTTTTCATATTAACTAAAGCAGGGTATTCGTTGCCACATTCTGAACAAGCTACCTTTGCTACTATTATTTCAAAACTAAATTTTAAATTTCTTCTTTTATACCTATTTTTTACTTCTTCTACAAAGCCAGCACATTCTGGTCTAGCTTCCCAAAACCGAGTATTTAAAAGCATAATATTAGTCGGATAGTGGACTGTCGCGTTAATTACTGATCCGATTAGTATCTCCATATCGTGCTTCCAAGTACACCCTTGCCCAACCACGGATTTTAAATAATAATCAATTTTATCCATAGGAACAAGGTCTTTATTTTGATTCCGTTCTCCAAACTTTAATAAAGAGTGACCAACAGTAAAAGAACCGACAACTGGACTAAACCCATAATTCACTTGGGTTAACATCTCGTCCATAGTTGAATTTGCACTTGTATCGGTCGATAATGAATTGAAAATATTTGCATTGCATAGCTCTTCTATCTCATCATCTTTCATGTCAAGAAGCATGCTTTTCATAGCTTCGCTAACTGAAGCGTCTGATTCCTCAAGTATCTCTTTTATGTCTTCTCTCTTTTTGCCCTTCGCCCATTCTTTGCATTTAGCTTTAGTTTCTTCTCTTTTACATTTTGCTTCATCTATATAATGGGTTTCAAGGCCATCAGCAATCGTAACTTCATAATTTTCAAAATCTATCTTCATTATCTTACCTCTACTTCATGAGCAATCGTGTTCTGTAAATACTTAATATACAAATCATCAACTAATTTCTTAGTCATATCTTTGGCTTTATCTGTATTAACACTGCCTTTAATAACATCTTGCTGTAAGTCAATCGAGAACTCATTACACTGTGCCATTGCTACTTCAAAAAATTCTTTGGGGCTATCTATTTCATCTGCTATTTTATTACAGAAAAGATTTGTAATTTGACATGCAGTAATTAGAGGTAATTCAAGTTTCTTCTGTAAATCGCTTTGTGCTTCTATACCATTAAGCATTGCTGTCACTAAATCTTCAGAAATCTCCATAATGCTGGCTTTAACATTAAGTTTTCGTTTCTGGCTATCATTCTGCTTCTGCACTTTATCTTTAGGATTACTTGGATCTGTCGCTTTAGGTCTGCCATTTCCACCATTTTTAGTTGTCTGTGCAGGAGCGCCATTTAATCCGCCCTGACCTTGGAACGGAACCGAAGGAGGAGTGCCAAATTTATAATCTGGATTTTCTTCCTGTTCTTTTCTTTCTTTATTAACCAGAGTCTGTTCCAATTTGGAAGATACTCCAAGTTTCAATGCAGAGCTTGTATCTGACAATATACCACGATCTCTCATGTTGTCTACTTTGCTTATCAGAACTGCGTCATTATCAAGATTAACGGCGGAGAATCTATATTCAACCATATTGACTTCTAAATTATTTAATTCAGCGATCTTATAAGTTAAATATTTCCACCAATCGCCAATCGTATTCTGGCAATCTTCAAGGTTAGTCTTAAACGGCTTTACAGAATAATCTGCGCCATTAGTGCCACCCTGTAATTGCCCATTAACAAGGAACATCGGACAACCAAGCGCCTCTGCTATGTCTTTGTCTTTGCTATGATACTTCTCATCATATTTAAGTATCTCACCATTAGGGCCAGCTTGTATCATCTTCACCTGACCGCCCCATGTCATATAACGAGCCTGTCCTGGACGACCATCTAACATATTTGCAAATGCATTAACTACTTGTGTATCTGCTACTAAGCCGGCTTTATCATCGTAAAGCGAAAATATTGTTATCAAAGAAATTAATCCCTGGGTTGTAAATTCATCTAATTGTTTAATTCTTTCTTTAGCTGCTAATGCTGCGAACGCTCTTGTTAAGAAGGGGACTCCCCAAAAGAAATATTGTCTACCTCTTCTTGTCAATCTATGCATATTATTCCTACGAATAACCTGTTCACCATTGGCGTTCTTGCTTATATTTGAATTACCTAAATAATTATTATATCCATTTCTATAAATAACTTGTTCGCCCATTAAATCTTTCGTAGGTCTTATCGAGATCGACAATGGATTCAATGGCATTATATTCATCGGCAAGTAATATTCTTTCCCTTTAACTTTACGGGTTTCCCAATATTCATAAGGGAATATATTGCCATCAAGTAACAAACTTAAAAACATTTCCTCATGCAACTGTCTGCGGCCCATCATTGTTCTTGGATTGTCATAATTAACAAAATCCATGATATGTGCCATTATCTTATTGAGTTCTTCATTATCTGTTTCAATCTCCATAATAGTATTTGCCATGATAACTTGCAAATCTACCACGGTTGAAGCAACGCCACCCATAAGATATAATTTATTAGAGAGCAATATACAGTCGCGAATAATAGGCTCAGAAAATGTTCCTTGTGTAATTGATACATTGAAATCATTCAAAGTATTCAAATAACTAATAGACGGAGTGATAGTTATGTCCGTAACTCTTCCAATTACAGTTTCGATATCGCCATTAGGAGTTACATTTTTTATTCTAACTGTCTTTGACATTTTTCCTCCGTCCACACATAATAAAACATTGTTACAAATCTAAGAATGTCCTATCTATATTGTAATTTAATAGATAGGACATGTCAAGAACTATTTTAAAATATTTTATTTTATCTCCAAGCCCCACCTGGAATATTTGAGCGTTGTGTCACATTAAGATGGTCTAGCCTCCATTTCCAATACATTGCGCCGGCGTACAAGAAAGATGAATATCTATCTTTCTGCCCCGATCTAACAAAGAATTTTAAATAATTACTCGTTGCCTCTGTTTCAACAGATGTCAACTGTGTCTTTAATACATGTAAATCTCTATACAACTTATCAATATCTGCCTCTGGTCTTTTCTCATATTGTGGGATACGATTGTCTCTATCATAATCAAAATGTCCATGTGTTGTAAATGGAACTATAATAGTTCTACGTTGTAACATATTTTTTAATGACTCATTATGTATCGTGTTGAACTCATCAGTTGGTGACAACAGCCGTAACATATCTTGATAAGGGGTACAACTTGTAGGGTCAAGGAATGGAGCATTATCTGGATCGGTGGGGTCTATTATAGGAATATGACTAAAATTACTCGATCTTAAATTATCTCTTATCGGAATACCGCCACCTCTCGCGTCCATGCCTATGAGTGTTGTGCGCGGGAACCTTTTAAGATAATCAAGTATTATATTTGTAGCTCCACCATAATCTATATTTCTAACGCCAATACAATGAACCAATTGTGCATGATCTTCTAATAGTTCTAATATCGTCAAAGCAAATTCAGCATTTTTATTCTGTGTTTTCTGGCCCTTAGCGCTTCCGTAAAAAGGGTCAATGCCCATAAAGCAAATCCCACTTGATTCAAACTTAAGGCATGCCATCGAGTCATTGCCATTAGCCAATTTATAACTATCATAAACAAGAATAGGTGGATAGAACTTGCCCTCTGATGCCACAGGGATATTTTTCTGTTCTGCAAGCCAATGTTCATAGCTTACATTTTCTTCTTTTAATGGCGCTATTATTTCGCCCAAATCCATTCCATAATAAACCTTATAAATTACTATGGGAACATTCGGGTCAATGCTCTGTTCGCCTATATAACTATCTTCAAAATCAAAAAAGATAACAGCATATTCGTCATTTCCGTCGAGCATTTGCTGTTGATACTCTTTAATAAGCTGGAAGTAATAAGTGAAATCATATGAAATAGTTCCAGACAATAGCAAGAAGTTTTTCTCTTTTCTTCTATCTCTAAAGCCAGGAACAGGGCAATATGCAGTTCGTCTATCAAAATTCATCGGGTCGTACAATACGTTAAGGAAAGGACGCAATACCTTATCCATGCAATCGCGTTCTATATCATTAGCTTCGCCAACCGTCAACTGATTAGCACGGAATCCACGATTACCGCCCTTGATAGCTAAGCCTCTACTTATACCCTTGGCCATCTTCATTGACCAGTTAGAGGGCTGTCGCGTTAATACCTTATCAACTCTTGGCAGTAATTTTCTTGCATAATTCTTTTCGCTCTGTCCTAATACTTCACTCTTAACGATAGATTCAATATAGTCAAAAGTCTGTTCGGTCTGTTTAAATGAACCGCCGGCTGTTGATTGTATTTTATATGAAGGATATAACATTTCTAAAAGCGAAATCAGTACGGCTTCCGTAAAGGTCTTAGCCATACCGCGAGAGAATTGCCATATACATCTTGGGGTCTGCCATGCCGTATTGATTGCTATACGTTGATGAGGCGCTAACCTCAAACCTAACATCATACGCGCAGCCATATGTGGATATGTTCTAAAAAACCATATCATACGAAGGTATCGTTTTTTAGTGGCCCAATCTGTTTTAACTGAATGATTTTTAAATTGACTTAGTATTGCCATTTAAGGCGGGGCCGAAACCCCGCCATTCACATCCTATTTATTTTTTCATTCCGATCATATTAACAGCGCTCTCAGCACCATCGCCGTAGTCAGCTTCTAATATAAGAGCAATCGGGCCTTGTCTAAGTTTTATTTCATTAGCCGACATACTCTCAAGGGAAGATTTTAGTTTAACATCAGAGTATTTACCTTTAAACTCTCCGCTAACTTTAGCTGCTGTTCTTATTGTTCCATGGCTCTGCGACATTGACGTAGCTTTCATAACCAACTTGTCATCGCCGTCATTATCAAGCTCAATCCAACAGAACTCGCCATTGCCAGTTAAGGGCAGTATCGACTTCACGTCAGCGTTAATCGAAACGCTAGGAACTATTGCGATATTCTTCGTTTCCATCTGTTTTTCCATTATGCTATCAAACGGAAGAAATGCAGAGGCCGATGTTCTTATTATATATGAAGCGTTATCAAAACGCAAGCATGTATAATCGCTAAATATCGACATAATAATATTCTTTTCATGCGGTTTGTATTTCGCGATTTTAAGTAATATCTTCGGAGGAAGGATAAACTCAACAGCTTCTCCACTCCAACCATTGTTTATCGAATATTTAGATATTGCTTCCTTGCAAGTAGTATAGCATGTTAAAACGCCATCTCCGCCCCTAAAATAGAACCAACAGAACTCTATGTGTTCTTTCTTCGGTAATGACCAGGCGGTGGCGTTAATCATCCTCTGGAATGCATCTACGTCGTATTCGGTTTCCTCTAATACTTCGTTTCCGGTTATAGCCGGCGTAGCAGGGAAATCATCTGCTTTAAATCCTCTTACTTCATAGTTTTGTTTCGGAGTTGAAAGATAAAGCGTTATCGTTTCGGGGTCATAGCATACTTCGGTCTTAGGCGCCTGTATGCCGTTCAATATCTGGCATAATAAATTAACATTGAACAATGCAGAATATTGAACAGCGTTATCGCCAATCAGTCCAACTGATATGTCAACAAACGCTTCCATATCTGTAGCGTATAAGCGTAACTGTTCTTTTTCGAATGATATCTTTGCATTAAGTAACATCGGTGATGCTGCGGACGTAGGAACAACCTCAGCACATCTTTTTAACTGTCTCAGTAACTCTCCGGTTTTAACCTCAGCTTTGAACATTCGTATCGCTCCTTAATTCGATTTTTTCTTTAATTCTGATTTTTTAAGTTTATCAAGTTTCTTCGTATAGCATTTCTGGCATACATAATTTTTGATGCCAAGCCTTTTGACATTATATTTGTTTTCATTGGTAATATCGAGATTACAGTCCTCGCAAATTATTTTCTTAGCCATTTTCATACTCCTTGCTTTAAAACTTTATTTGACTTGCCTCTTTGTCTAAATCTTCCATCAACCCCTTGTTATCTGCTAATATTTTCCGCGCCTCCTCAACTGATGTGCCTTTTGTTAAATATTTAAATGAATGCTCTGATAATTCTTTTGTCCCCCTAAATTCGCCACGATCATATTTTTGTAATAACATTTCTATCTCTTCAAGAGCAAACAAATTCGATAAATCAATATGGTGTTCTTGTATGTATGCTTCAAACGTATCAGCAAGATCAGCTATGGTATCCTTCGCAACGCCTTCTGCATCTATACGCTGTTCTCTGGATATGCCAAGCGACTTCTGCGCCTTACATAACCCTTCAAACACTTTATCACGAGCATCGCCAGTGAAACGATTATGATGCTTGGCCATGTATTCATCGAAACGAGCCAATTGTATTTCGCGCATAACCACTTCATTTAACAGAGGAGCGTCAGCGCTACTATTAAGATTATACGAATCACGATAGTCTCTTTTGCGCTTAAAATAATAATCACGTTCCTTCACATAGTCAAATGTTTCAGGGTCTTTTATCATTGCCTCCGTATCAGGCTCTAAGCAAAGTATCTTATCTAAATCTTCTTTGGGTATTTCCCTTAAATCACTAAGCTGCTTATCAATTTTAGGAGCGTTCTTTTCGATACGTTCCATTTTGTCTATGTTATCCGTCTGACGATCTAATCTATCCTGTATTGCGTCTCTACCAGCTTGTCCTGCCCAATCTTCATCCGGTCTTGACCTATCATAGCCAAAAGCACGTTTAATAGCAGTATTAAAATCTCTGGGGTGGTCGCCATATTGTTGATAGATATCGAACATCTTTTCGCGAACAAATATCCAAACTATTATATCTGGTTCATTTCTCTTTTTAATATTACGCAGAAACGTATATAAATCTCTGAATATTTTCTCGTAATCTATCTGCGTAGTTTTTGGTATTTTAGACGAATATAAAAATTCATCTAACGTAGCCGGAAATGCACCAGGCCATAACGAAGATAATTCTTTTTTGATCTTACCTAATGAAATGTCAAGAGAAGAAGCCATTAGCTTAACATCTTCCTTTTTAAAATAAGATTTTGCTCTTTGCACTGAGGGCAATGAACAAGAACGCGATCAGTATTATAATCGAAACACATAACATCCGTAGACTGAAATCTTAAATTACATTCTTTGCAGATAATCGGTCTAGGGGCAATATACGTCTGCCTAAGTCCAGTAATATCAATGTTTAACTTTTCTTTGAATAGCCCTGTAATTAACTCTTTAGAAGCAACTTTACTCATTTGCGATATTCTCCATTTTACTTTAATTTATTTTCTAACCAATTGATAAATCTGTAAACATAAACATTAATAACCATTCCAACATAATCAGCAGCAAAATACATAGGGTCACTGCATGTAACTGTACTTGCCATTGCTGTAGCCTTAGCGTCTAACTGTTTATATGTTTGAATCGCTGTTAATAATTTCTGTTTCATATTTATCGCCTCCACGCTTCTTATTTTAGCATACATCAAAATGAATGTCAAGAACTTTTTTAGAATAATTAAAATAATTTTCCTATACACATGATAAGATTAAATTATTATCATAATAACTTTAATCTATTATCTATCTTATATACAGAGATATACAGAGTAAGATAAAATGATAGAGGTAGAGAGGGGGATACTTTCATTATTATTGTTGGGTTTTTTAAAACAGGCCACCATAGCCATTCTTCATTTCAAGTATTTTACAAATAACTTGCCTAAACCCTCTACGCTTTTAATTCATAATAAATTATAAAATAATTTAAAAATAGTTCTTGACATTTGTTAGTTGATGTAGTAAAATAAGAATATAGGAAGGCAAGATAACATTAAAGTTAAAGGAGCAACAAATATGGAAAAGATTTCGGTGACTCGCGGGCTGTCTGAATTAAAAACCATAACCAAACGAATACAGGGAGCAATCACGGGGACTCCATTTTTGGCGATAGCAAGACAAGACGGAGAAAAGACATACGACAACCAGAATAAAAATGAATTTGCATCTAATGTTAAATCATCGTTCGACAGTATATATTCATTAATTGAAAGATGGCATAAAATAAAAATAGCAATTATAAAATCTAATGCCGAAACAATAGTCGATTTTAATGGAGAAAAAATATCTGTATCTGCATGTATCGAAAGAAAGAAAAGCGTTGAAAGCAAGAAACTCCTAAAAAGCACTTTGGTAAGCCAATTGGTAAGTATTGATAAATGTGTTAAAGATGCAAATAAAAAAGTTGAAGAATCTTTGGAAAGAGTATTACAAGCACAGAGCGTTGGCGCTGATAAAAAATCCACAAGTCTCGATGAGTTTATTGGTCTTTATCGTAAAATGAATTGTTTTGATATTTTCGATCCGATGGGTATCAAAACTAAAGTAAAAGAGATAGAAGAAGAAATTACAAAATTTGAATCAGAAATAGATTTTATTTTATCAGAAAGCAACGCCAAGACGTTCATTGAAATTTAAATAATATAAAATATTACATATACGAGAACGGCAACACTTATCCGCCTGGGCCAGCGCATGTCCCAATGCATTCCGTTGAGCAACGGCAAAATGCTCGTTAAAGGTTAAAGATAAATGCTTAAAGATAAAGTTTTAAAGTTTAAGTTTTGTTAGTTAAAGATTAAAAATAAGAGATTAAATTTAGTTAAAATCCTTGAAAAAACTTTATCCTATTGATAAGTCTGAGGCGCTATTCATACAGGGCTGTATATGTAATATTTTATAATATATGAAGGCGTGTAGCCAAACGGTAAGGCAACGGGTTTTGGTCCCGTCATGTAGAGGTTCAAATCCTTTCACGCTTATTTCATGGAGAGCTGTGCGAGTGGCTGATGCAGATTGTCCTGAAAACAATTTAACAGAAATGTTACTGGGGTTCAAATCCCTAGCTCTCCTTTGGAAGAATGTTGGAACTGGTATTCATCACGGACTTAAAATCCGTGGCCCGCAAGGGATTGAGGGTTCGACTCCCTCTTCTTCCATACTTGGGTAAATGGTGCAACTGGCAGACACGCTTGTCTCAAAAACAAGATATTAACGGTTCAAATCCGTTTTTACCCATGCGGAGAGCTGTTGGAACTAGCAGACATCATAGTCTTAGAAACTATGGGGCGAAAGCTCGTGAGAGTGCAAATCTCTCGCTCTCTATTTTAATAAAAATAACTTGGATATCTCGCCTAATGGTATGGCACAACATTGGAAATGTTGCGACCGCAAGGTTGTATAGGTTCAAATCCTGCGATATCCGTACTGGGGGAATCGCCTAATGGTATGGCACATGACTCGAAATCATGCGGCAGAAATGCTGTAAGTGTTCGACCCACTTTTCCTCCGCCAAGGAAGGTTAGACTAATGGCAAGTCACAGGTTTGCTAAACCTGCGTCAGAAATGGCTTGAGTGTTCAAATCACTCACCTTCCGTTAATTAAAATAAACTAAAAGGTAGGTGTGACAATGAATCATAAGATCGATCCTTTACTTAAAATAGACAAACAGTTCTCAACTAAACTTAAGAATGAGGACTATGTTGTATTTGAAAAGATATCCGATGATATGGGCGTTGGCGTGGGAACGCTAACCCGTATGCTCATCATGGAATATCTTCACAAGAAAGCTAAAGAAAATAAAGAATAATTATCATTATCTATTTTTTATTATTATAAGCCTATTCCCGTAGGCTTATTTTATTTTATAGGAAAGTTAAAAATAGTTCTTGACATTCCGATTGTGATATGTTAAAATGAGATTAAGAAGAGTTAAGGAGCGATTATGAAGAAAGAAACCACACCGGATAGCGTTATTGATTTCCTGGGCGGCAGTGAAATGGAAATGCCAGATTATATGCAACTAGCAGAAGTTATGTTCAACGATTACGTTGACAATGCAGCAAAGTATATAAGCGATCACAAAGATTATAACTTCATTAAAATCTATAATGATATTACCGCTGTATCTGATTTATGCGTTGCCACTAAAGCATACGAGATGTTTTCCTTACACCGTGTCAAATTAGTTAAAGATTTAGAGAATGTTCATCTGCTTTCAATCGCAGTTATGGATAGACCAATGGCAGTATTTAGTATATGTATTGAAGCTGTTGCTAATTTAGAGAATCCTATCGAGCAAGCAGCATCAATTGTACTATGGTTCCCTATCATAAAGCATTTTGCTAATAAATCCAAGATATTTTACGACCAGACACATAAAGAGGAAGTGGCTAATGAAGAAAATAAATAATTACTTAGGCAAGGCTAAACTTGGCTACATAGACACAACATGTTCTCATTGTCTATGTAAGTTTAAGATCGTCATTAAAAGCAACCCACATACAATTGAAAAGCACTTCTGGGAAGATTATGAATGCCCTGAGTGCAAGATGGCCGGATTATCTATTTATGCAACAATAGACCCTATCGTGGCGGTGATAAAATGAACACATATGCCGTTTATTTTGATGGACAAGAGGAAACAGCAGTAGAATTAGTTTATGTCGTTTTTCGGTCTCATGCGCACTGGACCACTAGAGCACCACTTGAGTTTGAGAATATTTTCAAAACAAAAGACGCAGCGAATAAATATGTCAAGAGAAGACAAGAGAATAACCCAGAACTATTTTTTATAGTAGAGCGAAAAGAGGTATTAAAATGAAAGTGCATGTAGTAGAATATTATGACAACGAAGATAGATATATAGAAAGTATCCATGAGACCGAAGAATCAGCGCGAAAATCAATCAACGATATGCCAATTAGAGACATATATAAATCTGATTATAGTATCGCAGAACATGAGGTATTAAAATGAAAGTGTATCTCGTGTTTACAAGTTTTTTGGACCATGATTTATATGGAGTATATGCAAATGAAGAATCGGCAAATAGAGTATTAGCAGAATTGTCACAACCCAGCGAAGTCCCAACTGAACCATCAATAGAAGAGTGGGAAATACAAGACCTAATTAGCAAGGAGGCTCAATGATACTCTTAACCTTACAAAATGTTCCATATGCCGTCTTTAACAACCAAATAGAATGTAATAAATGGATTAAAGATAACGATAATCGTATTGTATCATTTGATACATTTGAGATACAACATATCGATACAATGGATGCCACAGTTGATTATTGGATTGATAAACTTGTCAAACTATACGACTTTAAATGGTCAACCAAATATGATATTGACTCCAACCAATACTTCATCAACAACGAAATTAAAATGAAAAGAGATAGCATACAACATCGGCGCTTACTTAAATTCTGGTTAGAAAACGTATACAAAGTTCCTGCATCTATTTGCATAATATTTCATACGGAGGACGATGACAATGAGCAAACAAATTAAAGCTGATCTGGAAATACCCGTTATAAGAGTTGGTCAAATCTACAAGCACTACAAAGGTTCATGTTATGAAGTAATGGCGTTCGCTACACATTCAGAAACAAACGAACCTGTTGTTATTTATCGTCGCGCTGATATGTCAGAACCTAGATTATGGTGCCGGCCACAAAGCATGTGGTTTGAAACCGTTAATGTAGATGGCAAAACTAAATTTAGATTTACTTTGGCTACAATACCAGAAATGGAGAGTTTAAATGCCAATATTTGAATACACTTGCCCCATCTGTAAATCAAAGAAAGAAAAACTTGTTCAATCTAAGTCAGAGCATATCTTCTGTGATAAATGTATATCATCCGAAATGACCAGAGAAGAAGTTTATATAGTCAATGATGTTATACATGGATATTGCTACAAAAATGAAAACATGAAGAATAGAGTTAGAAAGGATTAGCATGAAAGAAGATCACATGTCGCCTAATCACCAGATATACCTTAAGCGCATGTCAAAGCGTCAAAAGATGTCAGAAGCCATTACGGTGTTCTTCGCCCTCTCTATCGCACTCCTAATGAGTTATATGATAATCAAACATGTAGAAAGAATAAATGCCAAACAAGTTGAAGTTAAAGCAATGATACAACTGTTAGAATTTGAACATCGTATTGTAAATAGCAGTGGAATGATTAGAATCAAAGGCATTAAAGAAACAGTTTGGCATGTATTCTCCGATGAAGCAAAAGATGCAGTTAACATCAACGTCCAACATCTTGAAGGCAATAAATATGTTTTGACCTATTCAACTGGATTTGTAGCAACGTACCATACGATGATATTGACCGTGATAAACTCTGCAATAACATTCAGCCCAGAAGAAGTATTTATAGCAACAAATTATATTGATCTAACCAAAGATGATGCTGGCAAATATATTGTTCAAATGGAGACGAAAGAAGCGTTGCTTCATAGAGAATAAGCAAGTATTTATAAAGAAGATTGAAGTAACATTGCCTTTAGTCGATTATGCAATACCAATTACAGCAGAAGATACATTAATTGATTTTGCCCAGGTAGAGATAGAAATATATGAGGAGAATGTATGATACATAAAATAGAATATATAAAAGGTTCAATCTTTGACGCCATTCATGCCGATTATAAGGTATGTCCAGTAAATAAGGTTGGAGTTATGGGCGCTGGATTGGCCAAAGAGTTTAAAAAAAGAATGCCACAATGTGAACTTTTATACTTAATATACCTATCGTTGTTAAAAGAAACTGGATTCATTCTCGGAGATCTAAAAGACGGAGTTATTCATCTGGCCACAAAAGACCATTGGAAACAAGATTCAGAAATCGATTTTATCCAGAATAATTTAAAAAATCTAGTAGAAACTCTAAATCTATCTTTTAATGATAAAATAAGAATTGCATTTCCAAAACTTGGGTGTGGTTGTGGAAAAATTAAATGGGAAGATATTAAGCCAACAATGGAAAAAGAGCTTTACAAGTTAAATGATAATTTTATAATAGAAATATATTTATAAGGAGCAAATATGAACCAAATTATAACTGAATACGAAACTAATGGTGGGATAATCCCACCTCCGCCAATAGTGAAACAAGAAATAATAAAAGAATACCAAGACCTATACAAATGCAAATACTTTATTGAAACAGGCACATGGCACGGTGATATGGTATTAGCTCAGAAAGATAACTTTAAAACCATCATATCAATAGAACTTAGCGAAGTATTAGCAGAAAGAGCTAGGCTACTCTTTCGCCCTTATGGGCATATTCATATTTTAGAAGGCGATAGTGGCAGATTATTATCGCAAGCCATTAATGCCATTAATGGTCAAGCAATATTTTGGCTTGATGGTCATTTCTCTGGCGGCGACACTGCCAAGGGTGATAAAGAATGCCCCATACTCGAAGAAATAGACGCTATCTTTGCCAATAACAAGAAACATATCCTTTTGATAGATGATGCCCGATGTTTCACCGGAAAGAACTCATACCCTTTCTTATCTGACTTAATTGATTACATAAAAAGCAAAGATGCCAAGTATCAAATCGAAGTTAAACATGACATAATAAGATGTGTTAAAGAAAGCACAAAAGCATAACATAATAAAAGAAGCGCCGATCTCTCGGCGCTCTTTTTATTTATCCTTAACTAAAATCCCCTTCACTTATACTATATCCGTCATCGTCTAAATAATCTCTTGAACTTGGACATTCTATTGCATGCTTAAGATTCTTCTTGACCTTATAGCTCGATTCAACCAACTTAATGAAATCTTTTACTGTAACTTCTCTGTCCTCTCCGTCTTTGATTATCCATGATTTAGGCATATTCTTTAAAATATTTTTCCATGTTTCCCATTCGGTTATTGAGTAATAATTAAGGATATGTTCTATAAAATCATTTGCTGCTTTCCCGAATAAATCTAAATATTTAAACCCTTGCACCGAAAAGGCCCAACCCCAAGATTTCTTCCCTAAATGTACTCTTGCATCTTCTTTTTTGCAATGTGGACAAATATCGATATATAAATAGTAGTTAGTTCCCATTTAAAGGCTCCTTTAAATCCATAATTTTTGTATATGTTCTATTGAGTGCATTTTTAATTTAGCATATTGAGCAAAATCTGTTATAGGCGTGAAGAACCCATTGTTATTAAGATATTTAAACATCATGTACATTATTATCGCCAACAAACATTTTAATATTTTATGGGGTGGTTTCATTCATTACTCCTCCCGTTCTGTTTCCTGTTCGCTTACCCATTGTTGTGGATAGTCTAGCTTAGATAACCTTTTATATGCTGATTCTTTTGTTTCATGTAAACTATCGATAAATACGCCTTCATTATCTAAATCTGAATGTAAGACAAGATATATTTTCACTTCTTGATCTCCTTATTTAGTCTGGCAATTTCTTCTTTATACTCAACCATTCTTTTTCCTTTTCTAAGAAGGGCATCTGTTGCTTTATTGTTTTGTTCCTTTAGTCTATCGAGTTCTTTCAATAATGCATCAACTTCAAATCTTTTAGCACGAATAAAGTCATCGTTAATTGATAATTCGTCTCGAAGTCTATCGATTTCCTTGTCTTTTTCTTTATAAAGATTGGCGTTATACTCCTTGTCTTCTTCTACTTTTGCTAAATCTTTCACTAATCCTTGGTTGATTATTGCCATTCTTATCGCCGCAGCAATAACTTCATCCCACTTCTCTGGTACAAATAAAAGATAGAAGTCTCCATCTTCCTTGTCCCATATCTCTTTAGGTTCATTTGCTATTATTATATCAAGGTCTTGGTTATGTAATTGAACTTGTTTCCTTCTGATTTCTGATTTCATATTCACTCCGCTCTGCAATCTCTGCATTCTTGTTTAAGTTCTTCTAATTCATCGCTTAGTCTTTTGTTTTCTGCCATTAATCTGCTTAGTTCATCTTCATATGCTTTATTGTATTGTGGGTTTTCTCGCTGCTTTTTTAGATACTCATCAAAATCAAATACTTTCTGTGGTTCTTTTTTTTTCTTTTTCATTTTTGCTCCTCATCTCGCCCTCTAACGATTACAATAGGATTGATGTTTCCAATAGATTCAACGACCGGAATGCCAAAGAAAAATACACGCTGATTATTAAAGTCATCAATCTCACTACGGTCAAACACTGCTATTCTTTCTGCTTCTTTTTTAAATACTTCCATGGTCTCGCTATTAAGTTCTATTCTTTTTATCTTGGCGCCTGTGCAATCGCCGTTAACGATGATTTCGTGTAGCTTTTGCAAAACATCTATCATCATTTTAATACCATCCCATTTTTGTTTTTATCATTTCCCATATAACTATAAGAACCAGCAATCCCATAATAAATAAAAAAGGAACAAACAAATATGTGTTCATAAACAAATTAAATCGCGCCTGGACATCTGCATCGCGTTGTTGTTCCATTGCTAAAACTTTAGAGTCTTTAATTATAACCGTTTCAGATGTTGTAAAGTTATTACCATACTCTTTTTGTATTCTTTTAATGATACCTTTTTTGATTATTATTGCCTCATCTGTTGTCATGCCAGAAAGAATAACGAATGATTTATCAGTAGTGATTATAGGATTAAGCAAGAGATCATCCCCCATCTCATTGTCTTGTTTTTCTCTTTCTTTTCGAGCATGCTCTGTCGCGTTGTTTACTACGATCATAATTTAATCACATCTCTTTCTGAAACACGGCTTACAATAAAATTTGCCGGCGTCGATCTCTGCGCCACAATCACAGCAATGATGGCCCCTTATGCGCTGTGTTCTTGCTAATTTATTATACTGCTCATCTAAAACATTGTATGCTTGCTTTAACTCAACTAACTCATTTGCCAGCTTGTTATTTTTTCTTTCGGCTTGCTTAAGCTCATCCTTTAAATCATCATTTCTCATTGAAAGATGGAAGGCTCTTGTATTAAGAGAAGTATCTGTTGACAAGTGTTCTTTTATGGCGTTTAATTCTTTATCTAAAACCTTATTGCTCTGCATCAATAATGACACTTTAATCGTTAAATCTTTATTCTCTTTTTCTAACTTCTCATTTCTTTCCAGCCTATCATTTTCGGCATTCATTGCTTGATTCATTTGATAAGTAGATTCTCTTAAGGCTTTAATTGCATTCTCTAAATTATGATTCTCTTTGATAAGATTATTGTACTTAAAGTCTATAATATTATACTTTTTATAAATATCGTTTAGCTCCATATTTCTGGCGAGCAAACAGCCTGCGTGGCTTTGTACCATTTTTAGGTCTCTTTCAAGTTCCTCGATACGCTCTTCTGCATGTTTAATATGTGCGTTACCTAAATCCATCTGTGTTAAAAAATATGCTAACCTTTCATTCATTCTTTTGATTTCTGGTCTCATTTGATTACTCCTTCTTCAACTTGGTCATTACTTCCTTTTGCTATTTTTCATTAACGCTTTCTTGTAACCTATCGTCTCTCATCTGTGAATGAGCCTCTTTTGCTTCATTTAAAGTCAGTGGTCTTCCGCATCTTCGTGACATCGCATCTATAAAAAATAAATCAAGCGCCGTTTCTTTATCTATGTTGAATGTAATCATTTCTGCTCCTTTGTTTCATCTCTACTTCCGCACTTATATGATACGATAATGCGATTGCCACCAGTGCATAAAAATTCATAATACCCAGAATATATTATTTCAATTGTATCTTTTTGACACTCGAAATTTTTACAATATTTACAATCTTTATCATTACATTTAACTGTAGTCATGTTTGCTCCTTACGTTATCCAACTTTGCTTGTGTCTCCCGTTTCGCAATTACCATCTTCATCGAGGCTAATCTCATATGGATACCCGCACTCTTCTCCACAATTCCAAGAGCAATGATAATTTTTGCATCTCATAATATCGCTCCTTACATTAATTTTAATATTGCCTTTTCTGCCTTCTCAACGATCTTAAAGAATTTATCTGCAATGGCCCCTTCACAACCATTATACCAAACCAAGGCTTCGTATTTTATATCGTAGAGCATATAAATATCTTGGTTAAAATCTTTTATCTGACTAAATAGTGATTCAAGTTTATATTTATTTGCTTCTCTAATTGTTTTCTTTTCTAACTTAACATCGGGAAAAGGTAACTCTCTTTTTGATTTCATTTCTGCTCCTTCTTTGTTACTGTCATAAATACTGCTATTGAAATGCAACCTATAAACATTTCGGGACCACCATTAAGAAATTTATTAGCAGCCATTCCATAAGAAAGTAAGCATAACATCTGCTCCCAATTACTTAACTTCATTTTGGCTCCTTTCTATATTTTAATTCCCATAATCTTTTCGAATGACTCTTTAAGCATTTTATTATTTGCTTCCAGTTTATTTAAGTTTTCTAATATTTCATCGCGTGATATTGACTTACTTAATATTCTATTTTCTAAAAACCTAATATTATCATTCATCTTTTGTGCTATTTCATAAATTTTATTAATGCCGTAGTCTGCATCCATTCTTTCATTTCTTATTTCATCAATTATCTCTTCGATATTCCCTAAAAAATCCTCGCCCATTTTAAATCTCCTTTTCTCTTTTTTTAAATAACTTTGATAAATCCAAACTCTTTACTTTAATCTTATTCTTAGATAATTCATATTCGCCCAGAAGAAACGCATGGCCGGCCATCATAAGGTTATAATAAAAATCATACTGGCATTCTCTGGAAATATCTATGCTCTGCGTTCTTTTCTTTTTGGCCATTTATTCGCCCCTTAAATCAATTGTTTTCTTTGTTGATATTATTTGAAGGTCTATGTCATTTCTTTTTGGCTCAAGGCTGGATAAATAAGACTCTATACTCATATGAGAGTTCACGCATCCAGAGTTTGTTATCCATGGAGGAAGGGATAATAATCGATATTCTATCATTTCATTATTGACCTTGCCCCACATTTCATTCTGATCCATTATCATTTCTCCTCTACCCATCCCCCGGTTATTTTCCAAATCTCTTCACCATCATCCTCAAATGCCATTGGTTGTATTTCTTGGATTATAATCTCTGGTCTAACGATCTTTAAATATTGCTGGTTACTTACAAAATAATTAGCTAAGATAGAATTTACCGCTGCCGCCATTGACGTTCCGTCCACAAGCGCCTTATACTTAATCGCCTTAAATAAATGCTCCTCAATATGCGCCCTTAAAAATTTCTTCTCATTCATCGCTCCCTCCTATTTTTAATTTTATCATATGCTAAATTGAATGTCAAGAACTTTTTAAATTATTTTTTACCTGAGTGCTCTTGTGCTCATGCTTAGAGCATTTGTGCTCATGCCGTGAGCACTATTTTTTAAATTTGCTATAGATACGCGCGCGTGATATATCTACTAATATTACAGAGTATTATGAGTATTAAATACAGAGTATTACAGATATTATAAATAATATTAATAAATACATATAGCTTATAAAATAAAAAGAAAGAGAGTATTAATTAACTCTATAATATTATTAAACTAAAACATAAACATAGTATAAGAGCATATCATAACTCTACTCATACTTTAGTGTTACTCTACTATTCTCTTGTATTTATTCTAACTCTATCTCTTTATCTTTTCTATTAATATTTAAATACCGCTCATAACGCTCAGAGAGGTATCTAAAAACGATTTAGTATTTTTAAGGATTCATTTATCGGGGCTTAACTCGATGACCTATTACTTCGCAAGGAAATGATTATTTTAAGGCATAGGTTTGTAATAAATCTTTCATGTTAGCATTCCGCTCTTTTATTAGCACATCCTTGGTTTAAATATAAAAATAGTTAATAATTTAACTTGACATTTATTTAATCTTATGACCAATTAGCGTTTATAATAGTTTTGAAGAAGAGAGCAGCATGTTGCTACGCCTATTGGGGAGCGGTTTGTTTTAAGACCTGTCACCAATTAATTTATTTAAGAATTTCCTTGACATTCTTTTTAATGTGTGGTAAGATTATATTTAAGGAGTGTGATTTATATGAGTAAAGTTTATTTGTGTATTGCTTGCGGAATTGGGCATGTTGATAAAGGAGAAAAATTTTGTGTCCAGCACAAAATGGGATTATCGCCAGAAGAGAAAGAAGAAATTATTAACAAGTATAATACTGATGAAAAGTTTAGAGAAGTGCATGCTGCCTTTGAACGGGAAGAAGAATTGAGGATTAAAGAAGGCTGGATGGGATTTAAGGACTTAAGGTGATTTATGAAATCGTTTATTAAGAAGTTAGTTTACCTTCCTTTTGCATATGCTGTTTGTTTTTTAGGAGCAATATGTGCATCTACGTTGCTTATGTTTACCATTCTTATCTGTATTCCAATAGCAGTATTTAAATCTAATGGGGACGATTTAACCATAGGAAGGCTATAACAATGAGGCATAATTTATGGTTAAACGAAAAAGCAGTAGTAAAAGATTTATCCGAATGCAACAAGCAATATAAATCTATTCGTAAAAAGATCGATAGAATACGCACTGAAATAGTCAAGCTACACGATTATATTATTGGAGAGCATTTTGATAAACTATCAGCAATTCAAGCATATAATTTAGGCATGATTGGATGTAAGTTTATAAGCAGAGATTTCCCTGGAGATTTTTTGTATAGAGATACTCGCAGAGTGCTACAAAGATATTGTACAAATAAAAAAAGAATTGGAAGGGAAAAAGAAATGAGTTTTGATGACAGAGAAGAGTTAATCAAAATATATGGCAGTTTAGATAATGTTCCTCACCAAAAACTTATTTTCCTTGATGTTGATGGAGTCCTAAACAACGATATCGATGAAATGGCATGGGAATCTGCTACTCCCATATCTCAGATTAATGTATCAGCGCTTAACGAGATTATAGATAAACTTACAGAAGAAATAGGAAGCATATCTTTAGTCTTATCATCGACCTGGCGTCTAAGATATTTTAACAAAGAAAACCCTATTGAACAGATAAACAAAGATTTTAGCAGCTATGGCATTAAGGCGCCGTTTATAGGCTATACTTCTAGATTTATTGATTGCACGGGTAATAGCTATTATCGTGGCTATGAAATAGACCATTGGATTAAAAAGAATTGCAATAATTCTTTTGTTTCCTTTGTAATAATAGATGATGATAGTGATATGGCTTCACTGAAGAATCAACATTTTCGAACAATGCCAGACCTTGGCTTACAGACATACCACTATGATTCGATACTACTAAGAATGAGAGATAAGTTTCCTATTTGTATAAAATAAAAATATTTCATTTTATTTTCTATTTATTCTTGACATCATCATATTTATTTGTTAGGATTATATTGATGACTGATCTCCATTTGTTTATTCCGGTCACTGAATCTAATTCTTGGATTTCATTGATGTACACGGCCTCCTAAGCAGAAAAGCCTTACTTCGCTCCTTGTAAGGCTTTTTTGTTATTTATACCACTTATTATCATTATCTCTTTTTCCTATACACCTACTATACGCTACCTATCATTATCCTTTTAAATAAGGCCATTTAAGAGCATTACGCTATCAGATTCATCTATTTCCCTTACACTACCTATGCACTACCCTATACACCGTGTATAGCGTTTTATGAGTGTTATTACGAGCATATCGCTATGTATTGACCCCAATTATCGTTAACCATCCCTTCGCATTAATACGCTTCGCTTTATTAATGCTTCGGCATAATTAACGATAATTACCCCATGCATGTTATGAGAGTTTAGATTGTTTAGAAGAAATAGGTGTCGGTTTCACCCAACACTTATTTTTTAAAAGTGTTGGGTTGAGCATACATACTATATAAGTAACAGTTACATTATGTAACGCTCTATATCTTGAGCAGAATTTATAGATACAACCCTGCCCTATTTACAACAGTTTTAATGTAACGGAATGTCGATGACTTACGGTTACATAGATATGTAATATGTTATTGTAACACTTAAGAGATATGCGGAATAATATTACGAAAAGCGTTATGGCCGTAGGGTGGACTAAGAAAGTGGTCCACTTATATATGTGTACTGTTAAGCCCTCATGCCCCTCCAAAAAATTCACCTATTACAAACTTCCCTGCTGATATCCCTTTATGCACAGTGTTTTTCAGAACATCGAAATATTCAAACATACTAATAATGCAGCATTTAAGCCATGTTTCAATGATATACGATGATAACACTTGATATCATTGGCCTCTCTCGTTATGATATAAATATTCTCAAATTGATACAAATATGGTCAAGCGGTCTTAACGTAAAATTACTACCATTATATATTGATTGTATATTATATATATACATTATATAATATACTAATATTCTGATAATACTATATTTAATCTATATTCTGAGATTAATCTATAAATTATAAATATTCTATTTAATTTAAAAAATAACTTGATATATGCTATCTTGTGTGGTATAATTAAATTAGTTAAGGGTTAATAAATAAGAAAGGTGGTAAAAAAAATGGTCACTAAAATATCTAAAATGATTGATAGGGATATGATGAGTAATAGCAATAATTCAAAAAACAATCCATTTAACAAATTCAATCATAATCAATCTAGTAATAACAATCAGTCTAACAACTCTAAAAATCATAATCAATCTAAAAAATCATTTAAAGATATTTTACAAGAAAAAATTAATCAATTAAAATAGTTTATAGGTATCTATAAAAACCTAAAATTTACATTGGAGTGTGGATATTATGAAATTAAACTATCAAGAGAAAAAATCAGTAGCGGTTAACGAATCGGTCGAAGTAAATTTAACGGCGGGTTTATTAAAGGAAATTATGTCAAAAGTAGATTTACGAATCAAGTCAATTAACGAGGACAAAAATTTAACAGTAGAGGAAAAAACAAAGCGAATTGAATCGGTAACGGTCGAATCGTTTACAAAACGATTGATACAAGACATACACAATGCTATTATATCGACCGTACTATTAAGCGATAAATCACTCGAAATTAACGGTAAATTGATTAATACCGATAAAAAGCGGATCAATGGCAAGTCAATAATATCGGATATAATAGCATTTACTCCTGAAATTAACGAATATTTATTAACGGGGCGTGTTACCATAGACGGTAAAAAATTAATGATTCGCAACACACAATACATAATCAGGATCGAAGAGAAAAGCACTATATGTCATGAATTTATTGATATTAAATCGTTTAATTCGCTTAATAAAGCCGATAAGTTATCAATCGGAAAATCAAAATTTTTTAAGTTTAAAGGTTATATAATCAATCAGTAGTTACTATACCCGCCGGCGAATCAATGAAAAACGATTCGACCGGCTTTTATTCAATCCATTCTATTTTTGATCTTTAAAAACATTTTAATAATACTTTTTATACTCCGATTCAAGGTTAATTTAATTGATTCGTTATTCAGCGAATCAGGCAAAATTAAATTAACTAAAAAATAGTATATATTCATATATTAAGCGAATCATTTAACTTTATAGGTATTATTATTAATAAGCCGATTCTATACCGTTATTAAACGATATAGCGGTAAAATTGATTGATTATAACTATATGGCAGTAAATCAATATTGACTTAATAAGATTTACAATTAAAAAGTATAATCAATAAAAGATTATAAGATTCGTTATAATACCATTAAAAAGCGAATCAATCAAAAATATAATCATAAAACAATTATTGAATCGGATTAAATGTAATAAATAAGCAATTCAAAAAGCAGCAAAAACCAGGTTTTTGTAGCAGATTGACTATGCTTAAAAAGTATAGTAAAAATTGCAAGTAAATCGAAATAACCACGATAAGAGTTATTGCTTGTAAGTGGACGATCTAAAGTAGATGAGCGAAATAAACCATATATCAAATATGCTAGACTGACCTGCGTTATTTGACTAATGATATATGGTTTATGTTGTGTTATCGAGCACAAACGATCCTCTGGACGGCTGAGTGAATCCGCCTGGACGATACGGATGCGGCATATCAGTGGAAGACTGATAGACGATGTATTTATCAATGCACTTCAATGAAGCCAGTAGATAACATAATTGATAGACGGTGATATTTATATCACTTGATATGTCTATCATAGTGAAGACCGCGATATATGCGGCATTGGTTGGATATGTCGACCATAATAATGGCAACACCTGACGGTGACCATAAGAATGGACATAGATGATAGCGGGCATACCAATCCGGTCAAGCTCAGACCGTAACATGTGAGCAATATTCCACATATAGACCGCATTGACAATGTGGCTATGTGTGCTGCATAAGACCCAATCGTTAGGATTATGCAGATAAGATAAAATAACGACGGAGACCCGACCGTCATTACAGAAATGTAGTGGCGGTCGTTTTATTTAGACCAATAAATATAATGGAGGTTTATTATGATTATAGTAAATGGGATTGCTGTATTTCTTACTCTTCATGATTCCATATCATTGGTAACACTTAACAACTATAATAATTTCATCGAAGACTGCCCTGACGATCCTGCGATATATGGCGTCCTAGTCTGTGGCGTTGTTGAAACAATTAGATCAAACAACACTCTTGTATCTGAGTTACAGATCGCATGGTAAAACCAATTCATCAGATCGTAAGACTAATCGACCAGCCTTATAGACCTATTAAGCAAATAGACAAGGTCAAGACGGCCACTCAACCGTCTAATTTTGAGGAACATCTTCAGAGAGCCATCGCTAAATTAAAGTAGCGGTGGCTTTTAATTTAAAGGAGGAATAGTTATGTTAAATCTTAGATCAAGTAAAGTCATTGAGGTAACAGACATTAATACAGGCGAAATTTTTCAAATGTCAAATTCAGTAGATGCTCGCACAATAATCCTTCGCGCATTTGAACAAGGTCATGAAATATATATCACAAGAAAGGAGGCATAATTATGACAAAATTAGAGGCCATTAAGATATTTAAGAAATATGGGATTCTTAACGACATCTTAATGGAGCCACACCACTCCTCCGACTTGGCAGATAGCGCAAAGACAATTATAAAAAAAGCAAACGCGAAGGAGGCGTAATCATGAATAAATATATGGCATACGTTTTGAGACATAATCCCGTCTATAAGTACAGACAGGCGATGGCACAGGCAATGTACAACAGAGACTAGGAGGCATTTATATGTTCACATACTGCCCATTTTGCGGCGAACATAACTGTATCAAAACAAGTAACGAAGACTATCGCATTCTCTATGAGTGCAGACATTGCGATGCCGCCTGGTATCGCGTTATTAAGGAGAAGTAATATGGAAGCAATATGGCTAAACAAATCCGAATTATATGACAAACTTAAAGAATTAACCGGCTATTCAGGAACTAAAATCAGAGTATCAGTCTCTGATGTCCCGCGCACATTACGCTCCTATTGGGATAACGGCTCAAGAACAGGCTTCTCATGCTACGACATGGAAGGCGAGTTAATCGCTATCGATGTCCAGACAGCACCTGAGCCTTTTGGTAAATCAGTGCCTCCATATATTCCTTCGCCTGATAAGTTTCTTGTCGAGCATGTCACATATAACGGCAAAGATTTAGGTCTGCACATTTATCTACACCCACAGCATTTTTTGGTCAAGATGTTACCTATCGAAAAACCTGAAATCAGTAAAAACGAGTTATTCGTTCTCGTAACGATATGTTCTCTTAAGTCGTTTGCAAGGGCAGACGAGTATCGTGAGGCAGGATTTAAGACTGCCGAAATCGATAAAATTAAAGAGATTCTATTTCAGCGTGGCTTTATAAATAAGGCCGGCGCTATTACACCGTCAGGCCGTAATGTTGTCGCAACTGCGTTTGATTCGCATTGCGACAGACAGTCATGGAAGTGGAATTTTAAGAAAGAAAGCGTTATAGATATCACAAAGGAGGCATAATGTTAGCGTTAATTGTTGGACTTATGTTCATAGTGTTAGGTTTACTTTACGTTTCATTAGAGGCAACATTCAGATAGGAGAAGAATATGATTAAAATTATAAACCCCAACCAATCACATCCAGAGATAAAACATCTTGAGTCTGGCGCTACATTCCAGTTGCCACATGGCTCTGGTATCGACACCAACTGGACATGGGTAGATGAAGAAGGAGGTTGCTTGTCGTTTCATAACGAATGGCATGCGCTCGATAATAATGGCTGCTATTGCGGCTGGATTCCTTTTGAAGTTATCGTCAGATATGACCCAGACAAACAGCGTTTCGACTATAGCGTCACCGTTGATGATGGCCAAATCCAATCAATCGTTGAAGGCTATGAAGAAACTGTTGACGACAATGGAGATATCGAAACAAATGCGCCTTATCTCGATGATTTAGCAGATGTTATCCATTCTGCTATCGAGGGTTGGAACTGGTATCTTCCGACATTTAAAAGGCATAGGCAAATAGCGAAAAATATTAAACAGATAGAATCTTTATTAGTTGAAACAGCAGTTAATATGTCCCTTGTCAATAAAGAAATGACCATCCAAAAACTTATAGACACCGTTGAAGTATCTGTAAGTAAATCTACGAATGTTGTCGTTAAAGATGTCATTTGCAATGCATTGTGGCCTATGCTTACAACAATAGCACAGAATAATAAGGAGGAGTAATTATGTTATCAAGAGCAAACCCTTCTCATCAGGCGAGAATGATGTTATACGCAAAATTCATAGACACAGCATGTAAAGCGGCAAATGTAACCAACATGATGGACTTACCACAGTCAATCCGTGACAAATGCTGGGTAGACGCAGTATTTGAAACCAGCAAATTTGCCACGAATATGCATGCCGGCATACAAATTAGAAACAAATAAAAAATAAATAAAGGAGATTAATATGTTAGAAATAAAAAATTGGAATGAAATTAAAAGACTAAGCATCGAGGTTATATCATTTGAATATGACGAAATCATATATACCCGCCATACGAATCCAGATGGTTCTATTGGTGGTTATGTTGCGGCAACAGCTACGGTTGAAGAAACTGTTTTCGTATATGACAATGCCCGTGTATGTGGCAATGCCCGTGTATGTGGCAATGCCCGTGTATATGACAATGCCCGTGTATGTGGCAATGCCCGTGTATGTGGCAATGCCCGTGTATATGACAATGCCCGTGTATATGGCAATGCTTATGTATATGACAATGCTTATGTATATGGCAATGCTTATGTATCTGGCAATGCTTATGTATATGGCAATGCTTATGTATATGGCAATGCTTGTGTATATGGCAATGCCCGTGTATGTGGCAATGCCCGTGTATGTGGCAATGCCCGTGTATATGACAATGCCCGTGTATATGGCAATGCCCGTGTATATGGCAATGCCCGTGTATGTGACAATGCCCGTGTATATGGCAATGCCCACGTATATGACAATGCTTATGTATATGGCAATGCCCGCGTATATGACAATGCCCGTGTATATGGCAATGCTTATGTATATGATGGCAAAATTAAAACCATGATAAAAACAATACAAATTTTCAGATATTGCGTTTCGATTACAGAAGAATTTGTATTTATCGGTTGCCAAAGATTCAAGATAGAGGATATAAAATTGATTACGTATAAGGAGACAAAAGCAATACAGCACGGCATCACGCAAGCACAATTTAGCATATTAAAGAAAATGGTCTTGTTAGCAATTAAGTATTAAACAGGAGGAACACATGACTAAAAAAGAAGCACATCAATTATTATTAGACTCTGACCATATACAATATCGCAAAGGTCGTTACTGTAAATCTGGCATATATACATTATATCATGGCGAATATGAACGCCCAGACTATCAGATTCGCAAAGTTAGAGGCAAAGATGATTGCGAAATATATTGCCGAGTTTATTTCTATTCTGGCACCTTCAACAATGATGTTAATCATGTCCTTAGCAATGATGATATCGCCGCCCTGCGGATATCTGCCATGTATATAAAGGAGAATTACAAATGAACAATAACAACCCGATATGCTCTTATTGTGGTCAAGATTACCATGGAGACACCCGTATCTTTTGTGAAGTATGTCAGATGCAAGTATGTATTATGGCATTGAATGGAGGATTACGAAATGAAAAGTGTATTATTAGATATGCGCTTAGACAAATCATCAGATGATTTCATCGAAATATTGCGTATTACTCAAAACGATCTGGCAAACAAAAGCACGCAGAAACTTGCCCAAATTTATTTAGATTTGATAGATGTATACGATAACGAGCCGGCGCCGTTTAGCAATAACCAGATGCGTGTTATTAATGCTATTAAAGACCTTGGCTCTGATATATGGTCAACACTTGCACTACGCAAATATAACATGGCCAATTTAGTCGATTACGTTGGCGATATCCAAATATTACATGACCATATTATGCAGCATATATCAGATGGCCAAGATGTTAGCGCAATCCTTCGTCGAACGGGACTAACAACGGTTCCAGATGACATTGGCTCATTGTTTATTTCAGAATCAGATGACGGCGATATTATTCACCTATTCTCTATATTTGAAACTGTAGCGTATATGAGTGAATCGCTAACTGCGCTCGTTATCAATGGAGAATGCACAGATAACTATGACTTTTATTTCCAAGAACAGTCTGAAAACAGACAGAAAGTAATCGAAGATACATTTGAAAGGAGCAATGAATATTATGAGCAGTAGAAAAAACAGCGAATCGTATGACCCTGGTTGTCAATCAATCACGATGAGACAGGCCATCAATCGTATCAAGAAACTATTTCCTAACGATAAGGTTGAAATGGAAGTCAATTATCACGACATATCTGGCTTCGTAACACTACAAGACGGCAGAATACTATACATTAGCGCATCTGACGAAAGATATTTCAACGATGTATATTCAAATATGCTCGTTAGGACAGCAAAACATACTAAAGACTGGACTGGCGGGCATAATAACTGGTTCAACTTGTTTAAACATAATAGAGAACAGATAATCTCTATGTGCTATTGGAGGGAGGCCAATGTTTGACCGCAAAGATGCCGTATATAAATGCGATTTCTGCCAAAAAGAATTAATCTACATTCACTATATTTATTCCGAATACAATATGAGATTCCCAAACGAGTTATGTCGTACTTGTTTATCTCGCAGAATACATTTAACAACGATAAAAAATAAGAAAAGATTTTGGAGGTCATATGATAACTAATGAAAACTTTGAATTAAAACTTAGAATACTCGCCCAACATCTCGAAACAGAGACAGACAGCATATCTACGAATATGGCAGATGACTATCTCGTCTGCACTGATAAAGAAGCAGATGAAGCAGTTAAAGAAGCGGTACTTGATTCATTGTGGGCATTTAGACCATCGTTCATAGTATCACATATGGCATACAAACCCGAAAATTATCGTGAAAGAGATAGCACTGAAAAAGTACTCGAACATATGCAATTTCATCTTTGCGAGAGCGCCAACTGTATCGTTAAAAGCATGATAAAAGACATCGACCATTTTGTTGACGATGCGGTATCATCTGATGGTCGGGGCCATTTCTTAGCGCAATACGATGGAGACGAACATGAAGTGACCGTTGATGGCACTATGTATTTGGTTTATAGGCAAAATTAAAGGGGGTAATATGTCATTAGAAATCAGGCACATAGAAGAATGTCCTATCATCCATGGTTTTGAACTAACTCCAGATGAAAAGAAAGATTTCGATTATTGGAAGCCAGATGAACTCGACGAACAGATGTTCGTTAAATATCGTGGCAATATCTACGATATATCACAATTTATGCGGCTACCCTATGGCATGACAGCAGAGCGCATAAAAGATGGCGCCTTTCATCCTTTCGGCAGGGAATGGGATTATGGCGGATATCATTCTGATTCATTCTATAGTGGCGTTCTGTGTTTAATGATAGATGATGAAACCGTTAAAATGGCAACATACATGAGTTAAAGGAGCACCACAATGATTGTATACCTCATAATAAATAAGTCAACAGGCATAATAATAGAGGCACACTTAAATGAGGATAGGTGCAAAGAAAGAACACGAGAATTTAACAAACAAGATAAATTATACTTTTACTTCTATATACACGTAATAGAATAAGGAGGAGTACATATGAGCATAAGAGGCATAATCGAGCGTAAAGGCAATGGCGATGTGGTAGTTTATAGACATGATCGCATTATCTATCCTAACGGCAATGAAGTTAAAATTAATAACGATCTCTTATTAGCTATCGAAGAGTTTCGAGCAGATGGCACGACATTTGTTGTAATGTATAAATAAGGAGTAATATGAATTTAAAAACAGAATTAGCAATTAAAGGAATCCTTGCATGTCGGTGCAAGGATTTAGATTATTCTGGCAAAAGATTTGAGGCAATTGTCCAATTACGCAGATTACATAAAAAACATCAACGTATATGCACAGATCAATGCAATGGCAAATTCAAATCACAAGAATCATATAACAAAGCAATAAGAAAAGTAGAAGATAAAATGCAACAGATCATAATGGCAGACGTTAGTTTGTCCAGATTATCAATCGAACATCAATATGACCCAAGGGGCATAACAACACATCTATTTTATAATAATAAATATGAACGCGATGGCCACACAGAAGATTGCAAATACAATATAACAGATGCTTTATTTATATAGGAGGCAATATGAAAATAAAAATTAGCACACATCCTTATGAGGTAGACCATTTACAACGCCATACCCCTTGCCGTCATTGCAAATACGAATCACGGGGGTTATATTTCTTTAGCTATGTAATGAATCATGGCGATACAATCTGCCCTAAATGCAGAAAGCCAATTACATCTTTCTCAGGGAATGGGCTGCAATGTTATATCGACTTACAGAAACAATTCTTTGCTGACCTTAAAAAAGCAAAGAAGTCAACAATGTACTTCTATAAGAAGGTGGCTAAATGAAAATAGTAGAATTAATTCTTGATAGTTGCGCCCAATGCCCCTTTATCAGAGGGAATAACCCATATTTTTGCCAATTAGTAGAAAGCTGTATAGGCGTCTTGCAGCCAGTGTTACAAGGCCATCAAGCATTTAGAAAGGATTGTCCTTTAAGAAGCATTCGTATGAACGAGCTTACCGATTTAATGGTTTCACTGTCAGTAATAAAGAGAGGCAAGAAGTAATGGCATTAATGAATCAAAAGAAATATTTTATCCATTGCATTAGAACAAGCAACATAGTTGCACAGTGTAATGAATGGAACATTAAACAAGAAAAGAACAAGTTGCCCATTGGCAAGTATATTGTAATGGGCCAAAACGTAGATTATACATTTGAAATAAAAGGAGAATGTTATGGAATCGAATGAAAAGAAAACAATAAAAACGCCTAAATGCCCCTATTGTGAATCAAAAGCCTATACATACGAAATGAACTATATTGAAAATGAATCCTGTATAGTATTGGCGACATGTTCTAACTGTGACAAGGGATTTGATTTAACATTTGAATGCACAGCAATAACAAAAATGGAGGAATAATATGAATTTTGCAGAATTAGTTGCAGATGGCAGATGCCCAAACAAAAATTGTGATTTAGGTGGAGATATTGAAGAAAAAGCAACACATTATGATGGGAATGGCCATGTAATCATCAGTTGGGAATGCAATTGTGGAACATGTTGGGATATCGAGTATAAGCCCATTCAAGTTAAAGTAACAGATAAACCTAAAAATTATATACAAATCGAGGAGGAGTAATTATGGGAACAAGAGGGCTTTATGGATTTTATAAGAATGGCGAAACCAAAACAGTTTATAATCAATATGATACTTATCCTGACGGACTAGGTGCTGTAATGCTAAAGTTTATCAAACATTTACAATCATTCGATGGGCTAAGAAAACTCTTTGACAGGCTAAAAATAGTTAAGGAAGGGAAGAAACCTGGCAAGAAGCAATTAGAACATGCACTGTCAATAATGAAACCTGATTTAAACGTATCAAGTCGGAGCATGAATGATTGGTATTGTATACTACGAGAAGCACAGAATAATCCAATGGTTTATTCTAACGGACTTAAACTAATTCTTGATTCAACGGATTTTATTAAAGATAGTTTATTCTGCGAATGGGCATATATAATTAATTTAGATAACGATACGCTTGAAGTATATGCTGGCGTCAACAAAGAGCATCAAGAAGATAATCGATATATGACTGACACGCCAGATGAAAGCGGCTATTATGCTTGCAAGTTAATATCAACATATAATTTAGATATATTGTTATATATTGACGAAGAAACATTTATAAAAGAAGTCAACACCGCAGCCGGCAATGAGGAGGAAGAATAATTATGGAGTGCGATATCTGTAGAAATCATGAATGGGTAAGACATTGTAGAACATGTGGTGGCGACTTTTATGATATGTGCATGGAAGGCAACATGGAGCATGATGTTTATAGGTGCATGAATGGATGTATGCCCCCAACAATGGAATTATATATGGAAACTATACCAGATGAGGAGGAATAATTGAATATCTACGGCTTATATCAATATCAAGAACCTATCATACTTAATGGCAAGTTACATTATAAACTAACAATCAAGGGCAAAGATAAAATGTACAAGATTAATGCTAGACCGTCTGGCACTCTTGATAAATTAAACAGAAACGATTATATCATGGCCGTCATCGATGATAGCATAGTTAAATCAATAATGGTATTAAAATAGGAGGAGCTATGAACACTTTATATCAAGAAATCAACAACATATTTAAACAAGGAAGAACACCCAATATGATGAGATTCGATGGCAAGCAGACCGTAATTCTCAGAGAAGATGACTGTTTCACTGTCAAAATGTGGACAACAAATATCATTCAAGCGCATAAAGATGGCACAGTAATTCTCGATAGCGGCGGATGGTGGAGCGCTCCGACCACAAGAGATCGGTTTAATCGTTTTATAAATAAAATAGGCTTTAATTTATTTAAACGAAAAAATCAACCAATACTGTTCGACAATATCATCGGCGCCGAATATCCTTTCTCTGATGGTCTTATATTAAAAAGAGTTGGTGGGGGGTTATGTCCCTAAAGGACCTGTTTCTACGGCAGATGTTAAGAAAAAAGATAAATTAATTAAATCAATTAAAACATATATCAAAGGCTTTTATGAAGCATTTATAGCTAGAAAAATTTCTGCTCCAAGCGGAGGAGATTGCTGGTGCTGTATGGGCATTCCCGATTCACAGCACTCTCATCTTTTAGCACATATTAAAGAAAAATATTATGTTCCTTCTCTTTTAAGTAACGCTGCTATTGAACATCGAAGTTCACTCTCTATTTATGCTGAACATATTATGGCAACATGGGTAAACGGAAAGTTAGAAGCAGAAAACAATGAGTCAATAATTAAAAATCAGATATTTAAATGCCTAGATAAATATTTAATGGATAGACTTGTTTATAATAAAAAATAGGAGGAATTATGAAAATAGAAAGATATTATACATGCTTTGGAAGAAAGGTTATCGACGCTGGAGGACTTGGGCTTATTGAGAGCTTAGATAGATTATTAGTTAATATATGGACCTATGCAAATAAAAAGAAATGCGATGGCGTATTGTCACTTAAGTTCAGCAGTTTGCGATACTATCTAACTGTTGGAGAGATGGAGGCGCCTATGGACATTAAAGAGCGAATGGTTAATAATTTAATGGATTTAGACCAAGAAGAATATCAGTCGCTCTTTATCGAATTAATCCGTGCAAGTAAAGCAATATATTCAAGAATGAATGTTAGAGAAACATTCGAAATTAACCTTGAACCAACAAGGCAAATGAACGAAGAAGAATTGCATCGCTTGAACGACTATTATTGCATAACACCAGATTGTCTTAGCACCGATGTAGTATGCCTTAATACAAATGTAGACAATGGCGAAGAGGTAAACGAATATATATGCAATGAATGTGGCGCCAAATGGTCTTTATGGAAGCAGACAATATCTGGCATAATATTAAAGGAGGGCAAATAATGTTTTTCTTTGACTATCGCATCTATCATCGAACTTCACATAAAACAAAAACAATAACTAAATTCTCAGAACGATTGCTTGGGCATTACGAGAACATAGCAGAGGCAACGCAGCAATTTAATGAGATCGTTAAAGATTTCATGAGAAATAAAAGGCATAAGGTAGGCGATGAGCTTGTGTTGAAAAATAACTCTAAAACGATAGGCTCATTGAAGGTTGATGTAACGATTTATAATCCTGGCGTTAATATAAATACAAACAATATAGTAATTAAGAATAAAAGAAAAGGAGATTTAATATGAAATATAAAACAATTTATTGTGACCCGCCTTGGCCTGAGTTTGGGGGCGGTAAAATTAAGCGAGGCGCAGATAGACATTATCCACTTATGTCAATAAAACAAATCATCAACATGAAAGATTTTATCAGCGAAATATCAGAAGATAATTGTCACTTATATATGTGGACAACAAATAATTATCTACCATCAGCATTACAAGTAATAAAAGAATGGGGATTTGAATATAAAACAATTATAACATGGCTTAAAGATAGGTTTGGGCTAGGACAATACTATAGAGGCATTACAGAACATTGCTTGTTTGCCGTTAAAGGAAATATTCCGTATAAAACAGCAGATGGCAAGCGACAACAAGGCATTACAGGACTTACAGCGCCTAGGCAAGAGCATAGTACCAAGCCAGAGATAATGAGAGGCATGATAGAAAAAGTAAGTTATCCGCCATATATTGAACTATTTGCAAGACGAAAAGATAGTCAATTATGGCATTATTGGGGAAATGAAATAAATAATGATTTAAAGGAGATTTAACATGATAAATTTAACTCAATACTCTAATGAAATAATTTTAGTATGTAATTTAATAATATTCTTTTTAGGGACAAGAATGCTTTTTATGTTACATAAATTAAAATAATAAAGGAGATTTAATATGATAGATTATTTAGACATCGAATCAGCGCCTTGGGGAGTAGACTGTGTTCAAGTCAATCCAAGCATTGATTACATGCCGGAAATGAAAGCAGAAACCATTAAATTTAAAGAAATGCTTGAGAAACGATTTGCTAAACTAATTGATAAAACAGACATATACTTTGTGATAGTAAAGAATCCTCATGATTTTGGAACTTATCTGTCAATTAGAGTTTATTTTCATGATGAGAATAAGAAACAAAGCGATGCAGCATATTTTGTTGAAAGTAATTGTCCTGAAACATGGGAGGATGATACAGTATTTGATTGGCCGGTTAAAAAGATATTGGAGAAGGAGAAATAAGCATGGAGAATCAACAAGCATACGACCTTTTACATCAGCACATACAAGATATATTAAATACAATTATAGATGTCAGAAAAGCGTATTCTGGAGGAGGGATGAATGTTAAAAAAGAAAATTATATAACCTTTCGCAATGACAGCGGAGACATAATAGATAAAATAGATGAAATAAAAGAAAAAGCTCAAGAATCGTTACATCTTATGTTTCTGATTGACAACAGGGAGGAAAGTAAATAATGAAAGTAAAAATATCAATCGGTAATACTAAAATGGGCAAGATACCAAGCGTATCATTGCCACCTATCAAATCATGTGGCAATTGCAAAGATTGTGCGTCTAAATGCTATGCGAATCGAGCATAATGAAATCGAAAACGATATCAAAGGAGAAATAAAATGAAAAAGAAAGAATTTATTTCAGGATTCGCCATAGAGAAAATGGTCGCCAAACATTTAGATATTGAGGAAGAATGGATAGTAAGTATAGACATTAGTTTAAACGGGATTCGAGTTACGTATGATTCTCCAAGCGACGATAACGACTAAAATAAAACACTTGACATATTTATAAAAGTATGATATAATATCTCTTAGCCTGTCAATTCAATTTAAAGTGAGGTATTTAATTTTGAAGAAAGTAGTTATTATTGCAGTAGCACTTTTTATTAGCACGTTTTGTAGCACATTTTCTTATGCATCAAATGAGATTAAGTTAAGGGCAACGGGATATTATATCGATATAAATTCTCAATCAGATATATCGGCACAAGAATTAGACGCCTTTTTGTCAAAAAGCGGATTGGCTGGTCTTGGCAAATGCTTCAAAGAAGTCGAATCTTTATATAATATTAACGCTGAGGCATTATCCGCGATTGCAATAGAGGAAAGTGGCTGGGGAAAGAAATGCGCCAATACGAATAATCTTGTTGGATTTGAGGCAAGGCATAAATCTAAAAATAGATATGCTGCTTTTAAAAGCAAAGAAGAGTGTTTACATATTGTCGCAAAACATTTAGCGAATAATTACGTCAAGCCTGGGCAAAAATATTTTTATAAATCTGCTATGCTAAAAGATATTAACCATTTTTATTGCGAACTTCCAACATGGAAAAATAATGTGGGCAATATAGTCAAAAAAATTCAAAAATATAAAAATAATATACGAAAACATATTGATTTGTAATTAAACATATGCTATTATAGAAAGGAGGTGATAAAAATGATACTAAAGCCAAAAGATGTAGCTAAAATTTTAAATGTTACTGTCAACACGCTACAGAGATGGGATAAAGAAAAAAAACTCATTGCTTTTAGAAATCCAAAAACCAATCGAAGATATTATACCAATGAATTAATAAGCGATTTTCTCCCACCGCTTCATGTCTTTATCGATGAGGATGTGAAATAATATGAGATATTTATACAAAATAACTAATTTAATTAATGGCAAGTCTTACATTGGACAAACAAAAAATTTTAAAAAAAGGATATGCCAACACAAAACATGTAAATCAAAAACAGCAATACACTTAGCAATAATTCAGTATGGTTCTCAGAACTTTTCATACGATATCATAGGAACTTACGGACTAGATCAAATTGATGAAATTGAAAGAGAGTTTATTACTAAATTTAATACAATATGGCCCAACGGTTATAATTTAACACCAGGAGGTATATTCTTTAAAAATCAACACGAAGAAACAAAAAGAAAAATTAGTATAAAAAATAAAGGTAAAAAAGACCCTCCCTTTACAGAGGAACATAGAAGAAAAATATCAGAATCGCAAAAAGGGAAAAAACTATCCCCCGAGCACATTCAGATGATTAGAGAAAGAAGCATAGGAAGAAAATTATCAGACGAGACAAAAAAGAAAATATCCAGTGCGCATATGGGGAAAAAGTTAAGCCAAGAGACCATTGACAAAATGATAGGCCGGCCCTGCTCTCCAGAAACAAGAGCAAAAATGAGCCAGTCTCAAAAAGGAAGAACACACTCAGAAAAAACGAAAGAGAAGCTTAGAAAAATTAATTTAGGAAAAACGCCTTCGCTAGAAACAAGAACAAAAATATCTAAGTCTCTCACTGGGCGCCCATCCCCTAAAAAAGGCACAAAAATGACAGACGAGCAAAAGAGAAAGTTATCAATTGCACATATGGGAATTAGACAAACGCAACAATCGATAAATAAAAGATTAGAAACAATGCGAAAGAAAGGGCTTATAAAATAAGCAACAGACATATGAATTACCAAAGTATGTCCATGCAGAGAAGATAGCATACATACATAACATTAGACAATATCCTAATTATGGATTCGGAGAAAATATGGCAAGGAGATAATATGCAAGGCAATAGAATCATAGATTTAAAAAACGAAATAGATTATCTTAGAGGTTTAATTGAACAAAGAGATAATATGATATACGAGTTAAACGAAATGATTTCTGATTTAAAATCAGAATTGAGAGATATAAGAAATGATTAAGGAGATAAAACATGAGAATGTTTAAAGATTGGGATGAAGGCCCAGATGAAGATGGCGTCATGTGGCGAAATAAATATATCGAAAAACCGCTTAGATCAATAGATGTAATGCCAAAAGATACATTATTCATATATAAGGATAACTTACATAAAATCTTAAATCAGTCCTTAGTACAAGAAGGATACGACATAGAGATAGACCATATTGAAATATCAGACGAAGGACATTTATGTATCTTTAGAAAATATAAGGAGAGAATATGAGAATTTTGGTGGCATGCGAAGAAAGCCAGGCGGTGACCTTAGAATTAAGAGCGCTTGGGCATGAAGCATATTCATGCGACCTATTGCCATGCTCAGGCAGTCATCCAGAATGGCATCTGCAACAAGATGTTATTCCGCTATTAGAACAAGAATGGGACATGATAATAGCGTTCCCGCCTTGCATTGACCTATGCTCAAGCGGGGCGGCACATTTTGCACAGAAACGCGCTGATGGCCGACAACAAAAATCAATTGATTTCTTCATGGCTTTTGTTAATGCTAAATGCAAACATATCGCGATAGAGAATCCAATCGGCATCATGTCTTCAATGTATCGAAAACCAGACCAGATAATACAACCATGGATGTTTGGCCACATGGAATGTAAATCTACATGTTTATGGCTAAAAGGATTGCCCAAATTAAAAGAAACAGATAATGTTAAAGACGAAATGATGAAACTTCCTAAAAACAAGAGAGAAAGAATCCACTATCTTCCTCCAAGTAAAAATAGGTCAGTTCTTAGGTCAAAGACATTCGCTGGCATAGCAAAAGCAATGGCAATCCAGTGGAGCGAGTATATAAAATCTCTTGACATTAACTCTAAAATATGCTAAAATAAATTTATGATGTTTTAAAATTTTAAGAGAAAGGAAAAGAAAAACGCCCTAAAGATTTACGGTCTTTAGAGCGCCATAGGTTGCTACACAATGACTATCTTAACACAAATCCCATTGCATGTCAATAGGGAATCAATAAAAAACTTCATAAATAAAATAAATTTATCCGAATCCCGGATTCAGTTTCAGCATGGAATTGGCTCAAACATCACTGGCGCTTGGGCTGAACCGCTATCTGATTCTCTTTTCCTTCGCATGGATAAAGCTCAATCGAATGGCGAGGGCGTTTATCTTATTCCTAACAAAACAACATCACGCAAACAAAACGATGTCTTAGATTATTCTAATCTATTCTTCGATATCGATCTTAAAGATAATCCAACATACAAATCAGGCGCCGATATATCCAATGTGCTTATTAAATATGCATCTTCTAATTCATGTCCGATCAGATTAAACTGTATAGCTAATTCGGTTGGCGGCCCGCATGGATATATTCAAGTTACAGACCTATCTAAAACTTCATACAAGGACGTTTGGAGTGCCGTTGCCAATATAATCCGATTCGACACCGGCTTAATTTTAGATAGGGCTGTATCAACGCCTAATCACCCAATACGTTTGCCTGGATCTTTCCATAACAAGGACATTAACAATCCAGTTGAAGTTACATTGGTTAACTTTAATAACCAACCGATGGTTAAAGATGAAATATTTGAATCTTTAACTTCCAGATTTATCCAATCTGAAAATAGCAGCAAAAATGCACCTTTAAAAAAAACCAACAATAATAATGAAAGTAATACCCCTTTCTCCCCATCTCCTGTATCTATATCTACATATATATCTTATATACAAGATAATATAATAGAAGACATAGAATATAATAAGATAAGAGATAAGTATATGTTTAAGAGTAATCAAGATTTATTTTTATATATTAATAGTCTTGATATGAATGATATGTTTGACTTGGGCGCGTCTAAGTCGGTTAAGTGCATCTTCCATGAAGATAGAAAAGAAAGCGCAGTTGTTTATCGCGGAGCTGATGATAATAGTTGGCTTTATTATTGTCATAGCAGTAATTGCGCTGTGCATGGTAGAGCCTTAAATAATATACAGATGATTTGCAAGTTATGTAATGTGGGCGTATCTGATTTCGTTAAACAGCTATGCTCTGCGGTTAAAATATTTACAGGTAATGAAGAATACTATCGTGAGATTAATAAACTTATAGGCAACCAGAATACATGGTTTGATTTAAACGGTGCTGATTATCCTGCTATTAATAAATTACTGAGAAAGAATAGAAGTTCGATACATGATTTGATTAAATATCAACTCGATAAATCACAGCCAGTTGAGTTATATTATAAGGGCAAAGCGCTTACATTCTTGTCGAATAGATATTTCGGTTCGATTATAGGCAAAGATAAAGGCACAGCGAATAGATTGTTTAATCTGCTTGGCCAACTTGGATTAATTCAGAAGGTATTTATTGAGAATGTACCTACATCTTTCGCTGAAACATCAAAAGAATTAGCGCAGCAGTTTATAGGACATAACGAGATCAGTTACTATGTTATGCCAGAATATAACGAACAAACACTTAAACAAGCAGAGGCAATAGCGCGTAAACTAATAAATTGCACAGTAACAGTATCGACGTTATCGTGCAAATCTATTGTTAATAACCTTGGAATCGAAGCTGCAAAGAGAACATATGTAATTGATGATGATGTCAAATGTATGTTCTATAATCAAGATACAGGCGAAGAGTTCTTCTTTATAACACAAGGTAAGGCAATGTTTCCTGTGGTATTTGATAATTTTAAGGTAAAGGAGTTGAATGAAGAGTTTGATAAAGAAAGATATTTAAGAGCGGGGCCTGAATAAAATAACAAGGAGAAGCAATATGAAACATAAATTAATATTAACCAACGCGATATTAGAACAGGCAAATGCTTGTTTTGATGGCATAATATGGGTCAGAGCATTAATGAAAAAATATCGTAAATCATGGTTGTCATTTTATGCAACGTATAAGAAAGCACCAGATCATTATAAAGCATGGGCGTTACACAAAATTTCACCAAAATATACAGAATGGATATTATCACATGAAACACCAAACAGAATAGCGGAGTTATTAACAACTAAACTTGTTCCATCATCGGATAATTCTGGGAAAGCATTAAATAATATTATGTGTCCCCACAACTCTGAAGAACAAATCACAAAGATTATAAAGGATTATATTGTCAAACAAGGATGGTAATCACCTATATTCCTAATTATGGATACAATTTAAAAGTAGATAAGGAGTAATCATGGGAATAATTAAAGATATCAAAAAAATAATAACAGAATATAGAGAAAACGAATCATTCGATAAGATTGATCTATGCAATTGGCTACAAGATTATATTGATAAGTATGCAAAACAGCGAGTCAAATATGCCACTGATTATCAAAAAGACAATGTCGAATCAACTCGCGAGTATTCAGCCAAATGGAAGAAAGATAACCCAGAAGAATATAAAACACAACAGAGAGAATATAAAAGAAAGGTTAATGGATATTATGAAAAACATAGCAAGGAAATACTTAGCAAAGCAGATGATAGTCTTAAAGATAATAGAGACGCTGAAATTATTGAAGTTGGAATAAAAGATGAAAAGGAGTCAAATGATGAATAAGAATGATATGCCTTTATTTCCATTAATTAGCGCATTGGCGGGATATAGATTAATAGTTATTGACCCCAAGCAAATGCCTGGATTAAAGGAGGCTGATATAATGATTTCAAGAGGATTATATAATAAGATGAGAGATTTATGCCCTGCCGCATTTCCAGATAAAGAGGAGAAAAATAAAGATGAAGTTAAAAAATAAATCATGGCAGGTTGATACGCATATTGTTCTAATGCCTGTATGCAATGGAACGATACGCAAGATACTAAACGATAGGGTTAATAATAGGTTCACAGATATATATGTTCTGGATGTTGGGCCAGATTTCCATGACCCACAAGCAACATATGGCATAATTGAAAAGTATATGCGCTCTAATCAGAATATATTATGGGTTGACCATCATTTCGAGAATTGGAGCGAAGAAGCTAGATATAAATATAATGCTTCAAAGAATTTGATATTAGCTAACACAAGAAGTTGTGCAGAGATAGTTAAGAACATGAAGTTTGAAAAGTTATCTCGCAATCTTGTATGCTTCGGTACAGACGCAGATGGAATTATATCAGCAGCGTTATTATGTGCCGGCGACTTTCTTAACGATAGGCAGAAAGATAGATTAACTGATATAGCTATCAAATGCGATACTGCGTCATTCTATAGCGACCAGTTAGCAACTAACTTTCATAAGGCAGTATATATAACAAGACTTAATGGCACATCAATACAGTTACTTGAACTTATGGTTAATTTAGCTAAGGCTAATTTTGCTAAAGGCAAGATTTACAAAGAACTCATGGCAACAGTAGATAAGTATGATGAAGTAATAGCGCCGGCCAATAGAAAGATAACAAGCGGTCAGGATGTATTACTTATCAGCGACGTTAACAATACCAACGTTATTGTTTTTAACTCTGATAATGTATGTAATGCTGATCTAACATATATATTTAGTAGATGTTATAACTATGGATATAAAATTGCTATCGTCGAGAACTCAACATTTATAAGAGTAGCAAGTAATACTTATGATTTGAAAGCTTTATTTAAATTAGATCATGGAATGAAATATAAAATACAGCTACCGAAAAAAGAATGGAAACTAAAAGATGTTTATGAAATATGTAAAAGGAGAGTAAACTATTATGAATTATAAAGTAAAATGTCCAGATTGTGAATGTGGACTTAGCCTTCAAGAGATTGTTGATGATAATAAATCTGATATATTAGACATGCTTGATAGCGAGATTGAAGACGAAGCCACAGAAATGTTTAAAGAGTGGAGAAAAGAGGAAAAGATTGAACAGTTAGAATTTATAAAAGATAGCATTAAAGATTTGATAGACAAAGAGAAATATTTTACTAATGGCGATAAGATTGATTACAAAGAGGCACTTGTAAAAATAATGAAGGATAGTGAAGAATATGAAAAATGAAAACCTTGAGATAATAAAAGACAAGATAAATGAATTAATAAAAGGATACCCAGGGCCGAGTAAACCATTAATTATAAAACACTTTCAGCCTGCATTTGATGCGTCCGAGCGCATGGCTGCGGAGATTGAAAATTTAAAAACTATTATTAAATCATGTGAAATTGGTGAGAAAGGAATGCGCGAAGAAATAGCAGACTATCGGGGTAAAATTGCCCGCCTCAAGGCAGAGCTTGAATCCTACCAAAAAATAATTAATCTTTGTGATTATTGTATAAAAGAATATCCTGAATGTGATGCGCCTAAAGAGATAGAGTTTTCTGGTGCCGATGGTATAATAAAATGTTCTGCTTTTAAAGATGGGCGTAACTTATGGAAAACAATACGCGATCTCAAGGCCGAGCTGGAACAGAGGCCGGGGATTATATATTGTAAGGAATGTTACAAACGAGGTTTGGTGCAGTGCCCTATGTGGGATTATAGTATCAACAAAACTTTTGACGAAAGAGTTAGTCAAACCGATGATGATTTTTATTGTGCCAACGGCGTAAAGAAAGAAAGCGAGGGAAAACGATGACAACCATTCTTCTAATAATGTTTTTATTAAGTTTTCCAGTGCATACGAATGACCAATCTGAGTATATAACCGTTAAATCAATCAATAAGCATATAGCTCTGATATCTTATCCAGATGGAAAATAAATAAAAATAATCATTTCCAAAGAAGGAAGAATAATAAAAAGCGAGGGAGAGAGATGATAACAACACTTAAAGCGCATAATAAATGGTTATTAAAAAAACTAAATATGATTAGAGCCGAATATGGTGAGCCTTATGATATTTGTGGTGGACTAGAAATAAAAAACCCATTCTGGAGACTTATTGCTTTTGATAGCCAAAAAGTTAAATATAAAATAATTATGGAAATATTATAATATTTTTATGATTATGGATTTGCTGGGAAACATGGGGAGCGATGCTCTTTCGAAAATGACACGAAAGCTAATACTATTTTTCTCGAATGTGGAGTTAAGGGTATATAAAGAAAGCGAGGATGAGAGATGAAAATGGTTTTTATAAGCATCACAGTAGTCGATGATGAAAAGAAAAAAGAATGGTCATCTGTTAAAAAGATACCATATCATGCTGGTGATGTAAATCAAGTAAACTTTGCAAGGTTTGACAGGATAAATCAAGTGCTTTACTGTTCGCAAGAAGCATTTAGAGAAATCGTAGAAAAGGTTGAGAGCGAGGATGAGAAATGAAATATAGCATACGAAAATTGCATTGTAATATGACGCTCGACCAATGGCACGATATAGAAAAATTTTATAACTCTATAACAAAAACATACGATATGTCTGTTGATGAGTGTTTGAAGACCGTTGGCCTTATTAGTATGAACGCGATAATAGTTGATGGCAAGCAAAGTCCATTAAACGAACAAGAGAAAGAATTTATAACTAATTTGTATGATGCCTATCGGAGGCGAAGAAAATAAATGAATAGATGTATTGATTGCCAACGTCAATTAATTAAAGACCATCAAGAAACACATGCAGATAATTATAATCTATGCAATAAATGCTATAAGAAAAGATTTGGCATTGAGCGCAGATATATTTATCAAAAAGAATCTAAGCAAAAATATTATCGATGTGCTATATGCAATCAAACATTTCCAACAAATGGGACTAAGATAGGGAATGAATGTAGCGCATGTAAATCTAAGAAAAATCATAGAATAAACAAAGGAAAGATGAAGGAGGTTGAAGCAGCTAATAATAAACTTATAAAAAATTTATGAAACTTATTGACAAAGATAAAATAAGGAGGTGCAAGCATGCGAAAGGTAGTTCATGGCGGAGTTTATTTTAAACAAGAAACTAAAAACAGAATATTTGAATTAATGAAAGCCCAATGCTCCGCAATTCATTCTGCATTCCAAGCTATACATAAGTATGAACAGACGGGGAACGCAGTCAAGAAGTATGTTAAAATAAACTTTATGAAATATCTAAATCAACGCTATGTTTCAGATGCTTGCACCGTTGCCTCTAGCATTATATCAGAACATGTACTGTTTGGCGGAAAGAGAACATGGGAAGAACTCCAAACGGGCAGAATTACTAAAGAACAATGGCTTCAAAAGCGAAACAGTCAGTTATTTTCACAAGGTGATGCAGCCAAGGATGGAAATCCTAACATCAGAATTAAGGGAAACAAAATATATGTAAACGACCCTGCCATAAGAGGCAAGTGGCTAGAAGGCTCTGTGTTTATTCCTATTAAGTTTAAAGGATGGATTTCACAGTGCTATAATGCTCGTCTTATCTATAAAAATAATAAATTTAAGATAGTGATTTCATTTGAGGTCGAAACCCCCGAATTAATAATCACTTCTAAAAAGCAAGGCGTTATCGGGATAGACACTAACCCAGATCAGCTTGCAGTTTCTGAAACCAACAAAGATGGCAACCTTATCAATCATTATTCCTCCAAACTCCAAAGGATTCAATTTGCTCGAAAGGAAAAGCGGGACTATGACGTTCAAGTAGCGGCCAAGAACATAGTAAATAGCGCCATTGATAAAGGAAAACCTATAGTTATAGAAAAATTAAACTTTAAAAAAGATAATAAAGGAACAAAGAAATTTAAGAGAATGAAACATAATTTCCTTTATCGTAAATTAACAGAAGCAATTAAGACTCAAGCCGCTAAACATGGCGTATTAGTAGAAGAAGTTAATCCAGCGTTTACAAGTATATTAGGTCAACTCAAATACCGAGGAATGCTCTCGTTGAGTTCTCATGAATCTGCTGCGTTAGTGATAGCGCGTAGGGGAATGGGTTTTAGAGAACGGCAAACTTTTAATATAACTAAAGACCCCAAGAAATCGGGATATTGGAACCTTGAAGGAAGAAAATATTCGAAGAGTATTGGAACAAAAGCTTTAGATTATTTGAAAGATTGTTTCCTCAAGCCTCCGCTCACTGCGGTTGATTTGGTCCCGTTGTAATTGACGGCATATAATCATAATCCGGTGTCGCAAAGCCGGAGGGTAGTCGTGGATGAGAATTGGTCGTCCGTGCGGTGGAATCTGATCTATAGCAATAAAGGTATAACAGAATGGGCTCCACGTCAGGAGAAAGAAAGGTCTCCTTCCAAATGTATAAGATTAAGTTTTTATATGTTTGGTAAACCAGGTATGGAAATGGATATATTATAAACTTGAAGACAATAATAGATCGGCATTATATAGTCTCAAAGAGGATATAACCGATATATTATTAAACTTTACTGAGTAGGAGGCGAATGTGATTGGAATATTACTATTAGCTATAGTAGTTATTATGGACAGTCTATTTGGAAGGAGAAGTTAAAAAAATAATAAGAAAGTTCTTGACGTTTAGAAACATCTATGGTAAAATATGATTAATGGAGGCAAATCAATGACAGGAGGAAAGCAAAGTGCAAGTAAATATTAAGATACCGGAAGACGATAACACAAGCAATGCGGTATGTTTAAGGTTTGACGTAATTGCGAAAGCAATGCAGTTAAGCAAACAACAGGCAGTCATTCAGGCGCTTAATGAGTTTAATATAACTCACGCCAATGTATTAAACGACATGGCTTATCAGATACCAGAAACAAAATAACTAAATATCATGAAAAGTTATAAAACAGAAATAAAATTAAATAATGAACAAAAAGAACAATTTCTAAAAACTATAGGAACTTGTCGATTTGTATATAATCTTTTTATTGATATCAATAAAGAGCGTTATGAATATGGCCAGCCTTTTATGTCTGGGATGTCTTTTTCAAAATGGCTAAACAGTCAATACATTCCAAATAGTCCAGACAAACAATGGATTAAAGAAGTTTCGAGTAAATCTGTAAAACAAAGCATAGTGAATGCAGAGAAAGCATATAAAGCATTCTTAAAAACAAAGAAAGGATTTCCGAGATTTAAAAGTCGTAAAAGCAGCATGAATATGTATTTTGTTAAAACAGATAACAAACAACCAATAATTTGTAAGCGACATAAAATAAAAATTCCAACTTTGGGATGGGTTCGACTAAAAGAATATGGATATATCCCTGTTTCCGAAGATATAACAAGTGGCAATATTTCAATGAAAGCAGGGAGGTTTTATGTTGCCGTTGTAACTCATGAAGAACATAAAATACAGAATAATAATACTAATACTGGAATAGGAATTGATCTAGGCATAAAAGAATTAGCCGTACTATCGAATGGCAAGACTTTTAAAAACATTAACAAAACAATAGCCATTAAGAAACTTAATAAGAAATTAAAAAGAGAACAGCGCAAACTTTCAAAGAAATATGAAAACAAGAAAAAGGGAGCAACTTTAGGAAGCAACTTTAATAAACAGTTATTAAGGATTCGAATAATTTATAAAACTATAACAAACATAAAGCAAGACTATCAGTATAAAGTTGTGAATGAGATAGTGAGAACCAAGCCATCTTATATTACAATTGAAAATCTTAACATTAAAGGCATGATGAAGAATCGGCATTTATCAAGGGCTATTTCGCAACAAGGGCTTTACGGATTTATTCAAAAATTAAAATTTAAAGCCTATCTCAACGGAATAGAAATAAGACAGGTTGACAGATTTTACCCATCTTCTAAATTGTGCAGTAATTGTGGCAAAATAAAGAAAGATTTAAATCTTTCAGATAGGATTTACAAATGTGAATGTGGGTTAATTATTGACCGTGATTTGAACGCGGCGATTAATTTACAACAAGCAACCGATTATAAGATTGCATGTTAAAGAAATCTTATAATCAAGTACCGATGGCTTGTCGGGAATTTACGCCTTTGGACTGTTATATCAAACTGTAGTAGCGATGCGAGGCAGGACAGGTTGAAGAAGGAATTATCTAAAAGTTAGCAAAGCTAACTTCAAAGGAGCAGCGAACTAAATGAATTTCCAAATTAGAAAAGCGGAAAGAACTCAGGTATGTCCTAAAATAGCAATATCTGGCCCATCGGGTTCAGGTAAAACATTATCAGCACTAATGATAGCTTATGGCATTACAAAAGACTGGTCAAAGATACTCGTCATCGATACAGAAAATAGCTCATCAGAATTATATTCAAACGCAGACATCAAGGGCTTATCAAAAAAGATAGGTCAGTTCGATGTTATTCCTTTCGGTCCTCCGTATGCACCAGAAAGATATGTACAGGCGATTCAGTGCGCCGAACAGGGAAACTATCAGGTTGTAATACTTGATAGCCTTTCTCACTCATGGAATGGCACTGGTGGCGCTCTCGATAAAGTCAACAATTCGAACTCAAGTAACTCATATGCGGCATGGAAACAGGTAACGCCGATATTCCAGAGAATGATTGATGCGATACTTCAGTCAAAATGCACGATAATCTGCACCATGAGGGCAAAACAGGATTATGTTATGGAAACGAATGAAAAGGGCAAACAAGTTCCTCGTAAGGTTGGTATGGCCCCGATTATCCGCGATGGCATTGAATATGAGTTTACTACTGTATTTGATATTAATCTTGACCATTACGGCTTTACTTCTAAAGATAGAACTGGCATGTTTGGCGGTCAGCTTATTATGGATGAAAGCATCGGCACAGCATTCGAACAGTGGAGAGTATCTGGCGCTCCCGTAAGAGCGGTCGAACAGACTCCAGTTCAGTATGCACAGAACACATTCCAACAGCAGCCATATCAACAGCCGACTTATCAGCCACAGCCTCAGCAGTATGCACAGCCCGTTCAACCACAGTATGTTCAGCCCCCTGTAATTCAACAGCCTGTCGCTACTATGGCGCCTTTGCCAACCAATGTATCATCAGAAAGGTCATCGGCTATTAGCGAGTTAATGTCGTTGTTCGGACAGATCGGCGTATCTGATAACCAAGAAGCACAGAAATCTTTAATATCACAGGCAACTGGCATAACTGAAGTAATATTTAAAAAACTTGGTGTTGAGCGTATAAGAGCAACATCAGATTTTATAAAACGTCAGAATGCACAGCCTGTAAACAATAGTGATCCTAAAGTATTATTTTAAGGGGAACAAATGCCAGATATAGTAGATATAAATTCTCAGATCGCTGATTGTCCTATCGACTTATCTGGCGACCCCGTAATACAGAGTGAAGTTGACTTACTGTGCTTAATATCAGATTATCCTACATCAATAGAATCAATAGCGCCAAATATACCGGATGAAATGATAAGCAATAGCGCAGTTGGAAAGTTAATTAAGGCTGTATTAAGAGGGCAACAGCAAATTACGCATTCGATAGTAGAAGAGACTGTTAATAATCCGATTTACAATGTTAAACGTAGCGTGTTTAAAATCTCAGATGTTCCTAAAATAATAGAGGCACTGCTATCGCATTATAAGCATAGATTCTTTACAAAGAAGCTGCCACAATCGTTATTAGCATGCAAATCACTATCGGATGCTGTAAGTAATATTAATGACGCTTATACAATCGCCTTAACGGGGTTAGCCAAATACGAAGTTAAAGACAATAGCCTTTATGCCGGCGATTTCATGTCATATATCAACCGTAAGGAAGATATATATAAAACAGGAATTAGAGTAATTGATAATTTAATAACAGCTCGTGGCATTGCATTATCTCAACTTATAACACTTGCAGCCGATACAGGCGTTGGTAAAACACTAATCGCCGTGCAAATTCTTGAATATATCGCACAAATGTATAATGTGCCGTGCTGCATGTTTTCACTTGAAATGCCAATTGAGCAAATGCTATCTCGCAGAATAGTTCATTACCTCAACGGATGCATAACAGCAGATCAGCTTATACGAAAAGAAATACCAGATGAGAGATTCCTTGAGATAGAGCAATCAGCAATACAAATGGCTAAAACACCAATATTCATAAGAGATGATTTATATAACTATTCCGATATAACAAACGCAATACGAGCAATGGTTCCTAAGGGTTTTAAATTCTTTGTAATCGATTTATTACAGTTAATCAAGATGCCTGGCTCTAAGTTATCAGAGCGCGAACGCATAGATTGGATTACATCAGAACTTAAAATATTAGCAAATAAATATAAAGTAACAATATTCTTGGTTAGTCATCTACATCGTAAAGATGATATCAAAATGAGAACAGATGGCTCAATAGTTCAAAGAGAACCTGGCTTGGCAGATTTAAAAGGAGCCTCTGGTATTGAGCAGAATAGCGATAAAGTTATGATGCTCTGGTCTCCAGAGGTAGTAAATCCGAAGACAGATAATCCGAATATGTATCGTTATCTTAAGTTTGGATTGAAGAAGGATAGGTTCGGCAGAGAGTTTAGCATATGGCTGAAACACAATACAATGAGTGGAGTAATTGAAGAATGTATTCAGCAAGATATAATCTATATCGAGTCTATGATTAATTTACAGAACTCTAAACAAAAACAAAATAATTTCAAAACGTATCAAAAACAATTTAATGAAGGAGAGTAACAATGAACAACCAGATGAAACCCCAGTTAATCCTTACCGCTTGCAATTTCGAGGTTAAACAGACACAGGCTGGCACCAAAATTAATGTAATGATGCTTTTCAACGACCTTATATATCTTAAAGGCGAATTGAAAACCAAAAAAGATGGTGGCATATGGCTTGAGATCGCTAATGCACCGTGGAAAACAACCGAAGGCAAATGGAACAACAACTATCGTGGTGGCGTAGCAAATGAAGATTTCAAAAAGAATCTTGAGGCTCAGGTAATCGCTAATTATCAGAGTGGTCAGGTTTCTATTATAATGCCGAATATGAGAACTAATTATGATGCCGCGACTTATCTGCATCCTAGAGTTCCCGCACAGCCTCCCGTTCAGGGTCAGCAGCAGTTTAATCCTCAGCAGTATCAGCAGCCTCAGCCGCAGCAGTATGCTCCGCAGAATCAGTATCAGCAACAGGCACTTCCTCCGGCCCAGCCGCCCGTATATCCGCAGGGCAATAATAATCAGCATTGGGGCGTATAGTCAATCTAATAACCAAATAAGAGATAGAGGCGAGAGCGATCTCGCTTCTATTTTATTTAAGGAGCAAATGATGTTAGAAAAAAATATAGTTCTATGCCCTAAGTGCAAACAAAATACATGGCAGGACTCAGTCGAGTCTGGTATAGTAAGTGCAATAATGTTTCCAGATTTATCAGAGGTAAATGTCTGTGTGTATTGCAGGAGATGTAATAAAATATTTAACGTATGCTATGACGAGCCGGCCATACTTGAAATGACGAAGATACAATATGTAATATGGAAGAAAACACAGCAACCGGAAGTTGTTAAGATATCGAGGAAGAAAGAAAAAGTAATAGAAGAAAAGCCGTCATTGTTTTAAAGGAGCAAGCATGATACATTCTCATATTCACACATGCTTTTCCGCTAAGGACTCTCTTGTTCGTATTAAAGACTTAGTTAAATCGGCTAAGGATCGCGGATATAAAGCATTGGCAATTACAGACCATGGTTCAATAGGAGGCTCTCTTGATTTTTACGATGAATGTATCGCTAACGATATTAAGCCTCTTATTGGATGCGAGTTCTACTTAAAATCAGAAACTAAACTAACCACAAATTCACAAGAACGCATGCATATTATTGTGATATGCAAGAATAAAGCAGGTTGGAATAATTTACTCAAACTATTTAAACTATCACATATTAACTCGCATTATGTTCCTTTAACTTCATTCGATGACTTGGCAAACCATAGAGAAGGATTGATCTGTACGACAGCATGCTTTGCAGGGCCGTTAGCAACGCCCATCATGAACTCACGACCTGACTTAGCCATTGAGAATTTAGGGCGCCTTAAATCAATCTTTAAAGATGATTTGTATTTAGAATTACAGCCCAACTCACTACCATCGCAGCAAACAATAAACAATAATATTTATAAATTAGCGATTGAACACGAATTGCCTTATATTATTGGCATAGACACACATTATATGAACTTATCCGAGGCGAAGGCACAAGAAACATTACTTGGAATTAACATGAGAGCCACGATACTTGACCCCAAGAAAAATGCAGAGGCAGAAAATAAAGAAGAAGATGGAACCGGAGCAAAGAAAAAATATCGATTCGCGTTCGATAGTCATGACTTCTGGTTTATGACCGAGGAAGAGTTATATAAGCTATGGGATGAGAACCATAAGGAAATAGGCAAAGGCGTCGAAGAAGGAGATGCACCACATATAATAGCATTAATAAAAGCATTAGATAACGGGCAAGCAATGGCAGATAAAGTTGAAACATTCTCTATTTATCCGGATAGGTCAAAACTGAATATGACCTATGATATGACGGCAATAAGCGATAGAGAATTTAATCACTTCTTAGAAATAGATACAGAACATAAAACACAGCCATTATCGTTAAAATTCTTAAGATATTTGTGTCATGTTGGTATTAAAGAAAAGGGAATCCTCGATAAGCCTAATGCTCAAGAATATATCGATAGAGTTAGACACGAATTAAAGGATATTGAAGAGGCAAATATCTATGATTACTTATTAATTGTGTGGGATTTAATGAAGTGGTGCCGTGAAAACTCAATAGGTACAGGGGTGGCCAGGGGTTCTTCGGCGGGGAGCCTTTGCACATATCTTATGGATATTCATGGCGTTGATCCAGTTCAATATGGATTATTATGGGAGAGATTCTATAATGCAGGGAGAAAAGGCAGTCTCGCAGACATCGACATCGATTTCAGCTCTTTGCTTAGAGCAAATGTTATAGAATATCTTGTAACTAAATATGGTATAGATAAAACATCAATGATATGTAATTTCTCTTTCTTTCGCCCCAAATCAACATTTAAATCAGTATGTAAATTTTATGGCGTTACATATGAACAAGTTAATGAAGCATTAAAAGATGGCCGCCATATTGAAGAAGAGGAAGAAGATGTTATAGAACAATCTGAAATTAACTTATCTGTTGTTAAAAAAGAAATGCAAGAACTATTTACTATTAAAGCAGTCAATGAACTATTAGATTCTAATCCATATACCGAGGATATCAAACGAGATTGTATGGCAATTGTTGGATGCATATCTAATAAATCAGTTCATGCCTCTGGTATCGTTATAGCGTCTGATAGTTTAGAAAATTTATGCCCCACGATGACAAATAAATCTAAGAATGAAGCAATGTCAGCAATACAGCAAACCACAGAATGGGACATGAAGATGTTAGATCGTGCTGGCTTTATGAAATTAGATATATTGGCACTTAAAACAGTTGATATAATAAATGATACAATCAAGAGCATTAACAAACCAGAACATACGATGCACTCATGGAAGATGTTGGATAAGACTGACCCAGAGGTTCTCAATCTATTCACAACCGGACAAACGTCTGGTGTATTTCAATTTGATTATGGCAAAGAGTTACAGAGATTATGTCTTGAGTTTAAACCTAAATCATTTGCAGATATATGCGCTCTTACTGCACTTGGACGCCCTGGTGCCAAAATGTTCCTTGAGCAATACATGAGAAACAGAACAAAAGCAGAACATGAAATAGTTTTAGAAGACCCCTTGCTTAAACCAATACTTCACGAGACTAATTATGTGTTGGCGTATCAAGAGCAACAGATGGCAATAGCAAAAGACTTGTGTGGCTTTAATCTTAAGGAAGCAGATGATTTACGAAAGATTATTGCTAAGAAACAGGAAAGCAAAATACCAACAATGAGGCAGAAGTTTATTGATGGATATGTTAAGCGTACTGGCAAAGGGGATATAGCGATAAAAATATGGGACGCTTACTTCTCTAATTGCGAATATCTATTTAATAAATCTCATGCCGTAGCATATTCATTCAATTCATATGCAACCGCGTATTACAAACGATATTATCCTATTGAATTTATGGCCGCTGTTATAGATGCTAACAATGATGGAAAGCGTGAAGCAGTTGTTCCTTATATTCATGAATGTATGAGGATGAAGATACCGATTCATACGCCGAACATAAGGTTCTCGCCGGCAATAACATATGGAGATAAAGAGAATAAATCAATCTATCTTGGCTTAAATACAATAATGGATATGTCAAATCAAATGGCAGCTAAATCGACTAAGATGGAAAGTGATAACGATTTAATTGATTTATTGTTTAATATGCCTAAGTCTCAGTATGAAGCGATGATATTATCTGGCGCCTGTGATACATTAATTAAAGGAATTAATCGTCGCTCGTTACTTGAAACGGTTAGCAGTTATCATAAACTTAAAGCAGAATGGTCAGAGTATAGCAAAAAGATGCGCGAGTATAAATCTAAAATAGAAATAGCAACAGCTAAAGGAAAGAAAACATCTGCTAAAGAGCCTAAGCGCCCTGTTTTAGATATGTGTCATGCCCATGAGTTTCCAATAATGGACATGAGTGATTTTACAGACCGTGAAAAAATAGCGCATGAAATTGAGTATCTTGGATATAGTCCAAGTGACCCTGACTTTAAATATATGCCTTATATCCTTGGGACAACGATACATAGCTATCGACAGAAAGATGCACTAAAGGATAACGATATAGTATTTATGTATGGTGAAGTAACAGATGTAAAGGAAAAGAAAACAGCGAATGGCAACAACATGTATTCATTGCGAGTACAGCCTAAAACAATGACATATGGCTTTTATGCTACATGTTGGGATAATAAGTTTAATGCAGATAAATTAACAATAGGGAGTAAATTTATATTCCAGATGAAAGTAAACGAGTATATCGGAAGAGATAAAACATTGGTTAAAGGGTTTAATATAATGGATTATAAGGAGGCCAAAGAAATATGGAAGTAGTTATCAAGAGTATAACAACAGATAATTTAACTAAATACATCGCTGAATTTGCGAGAGTGTGTTATCGCCGTGATGAAAAAGAATCAACAGCCGACCAGGATTTAAATAGATGTATTAGTTTATGGAAAATGGGGCATGGCACTCCATTTGAATCAATTAATATCGACTTCCTTGTCAAAAATGTAAGTAGAAATTTATTGGCACAGATAACGCGATATAGGCATACATCCCCAAATGTTGAGAGCCAGCGATATGTTACCTATCGGGATGATATAGACTTTATTATTCCAGAGTCAGTAGAAAAATCATGCGCTTTAGCGAATGGAGAGTTTAATGTTCATTCTTTTTTTGCTTATGCTCAAGACATGTATGTCGCTCTATTAGATGACGATATTAAGCCGGAAGACGCCCGTTGCGTATTGCCTGGCGCAACCCCAACAAGGTTTAGAATGGTAATGAATCTAAAAGAGTTTTTTCATATATATAAACAGAGGTCAAGCCCAGAGGCCCAGAAAGAAATAAGAGATTTAGTCGAGTTAATGCTCAACCGCTTGCATGAGAGCGTTGATAATAACTCTCAAAAACTGTTGACCTTTGTGCAGAAAAATGTTAAACTATCAATCAAAAGCCTTATTAAAGACATAGAAAATTTGTGTCTTGAAGACTATTATGTGCAAGAACTTTGGAAACTTTTAGATGAGTATAAGGAGCTGACATAATGGAATGCAAATCATCTTATTTCTTTTTTTCATGTGAAGACATACAGTACCTTAGCAAATATAACTTCGATAAGATAAGAGTGGATACAGTCGATAATTTTGGTAGATTCCAGGGATATGAAGTTACAATATATGGCAATATCAATGCGATGATAGGCAATGGATGTAAATTAAAGGGATTTAAAGTGGATAAAGACGGTATGTCTGCCAAGCGAATGTTTAAAGCGCAGGGCATGCCGGCGGATTTTATGAAAGATTAAGGAGAGTGTTATGGGAGACCGTGATTTTACAAAAATAATAATGCCTAAGAAGGAAGAATGGTACAAAAATGGAATGGAGCATGTAAGCAATTCTAAAGTAGAATGTTATAGCATGTGTTCACTTAAATGGGCGCTCAAATATATTCTTAAAGAAAAAGAGCCTTGGAGCGATAACCTTGCGTTTGGTCAGGTTCATCATACGATCTGTGAAAAGATATTACTTGATGCTTATAATGATAAGAATTTCTATAAAACAGTTAATCAAGAGTATATCGATAAAGTATTAATACCAGAATGGCACAAGGCATTCGCTAAAGAGTTTGAGAATCATAATCTTGACAGTAAAGAGTACGAAGACATTAAGAAGATGAGCTTTGGCTCCATTACAGTTGCGCTTAAATGGCTTGTTGAACAGGAATTTGAATTACTTTCTATCAAAGGCAACGATGGCAATATGATACCGGCACAAGAATTTGGCGTTGGTGTTCCTATTGAAGACCCATCAACACGCAAATATCTCGATAGCCATTATTTGCAAGTATGGCCTGATGCAGTGGTTCGGGACAAGAATGGCGATATAATAATACTTGACCATAAAACAGCAGGGCGCAGATACACCGAAGATAAAATTAAAACGGCTATGCAGTTACCTTTATATGCCTATGCACTTAAAGATATACTAAAAGATAGTGGCTACGATTATAAGTTTAAAGTAGCATATGCGGTATTACTTAAACAGAAAAATATAGTAGTCGAGTATTATGAAAAAGACATTGATGGAGAAGATATCAACGCGGCGTTATACAAAATATGTATGGCTGTTGATGGTATCGAGAAGAAAGCCATAAGTGCCACTCCATTAGAAATGGCGCATTCATTCTGCGGCTTTAAGCGAAAATGTATGAAAGAAGATGGCGAATGCGTCAACTATAGATTAATAATGGAAATAACTAAAGGTGAATATGAACCGCCTAAAAAAGAAATAAAGATGGCAGAAGAAGTGGTAGCAAATGAAGAAGTTCAGGGAAATAGCAAGGAAAGCGATAGCACTTCCGTTAACGATAAAAACGAAGGATGGTGGTAAAACAGTGATTAACAAGGACATTAACAAACTGGCTCCGTATCCTAAATCAAAGGCACAGAAAGAATGTAAGCACGAGCATTATCGTTTCTTAAACAGGAATGAACGTCGTAAGAAAGAGTTTGAGAAGATAGGCGCAGAAGCAGGGTGCTTAGATTGCGGGTGTTTATTCGTAAACATAAAAGATGAGGTGACCTTTGGAGATAAAAAATAGTTCTTGTCTTAACGATGCTTGCTGTGATATCTTCCAGAAGTTCGGAATTAATGGCAATACAACATTCAAGGTATTAGAGTTTAAAATCGATGGTAGACCATTAATACTTAAGAACAATAAACAGATATTTGTTAACCCAGAAACAAATAGGCCAATAGTTCTTAAGAATAAAAACTACGAGGCAAATATTAAAGATGTTCACAAGGCTCTTGAAATACAGAGAATGAAGTATCGTAATGATATTGAATTTCCTATCAAAGTATGCTTTGTAGCATATGAATTTCATTATGGCAATAAGATTATGGGCGATATCACTAACTTATATGAGGCGCCGAATGATGCCATGCAATATGTTGGCATATTAGAAGATGATAAACTGATCGCTACTACATTGCCTTCATGTAGGATTATCGATAAGAAATGGGAAGGCTCAATAATAAGAATATATGTTCCAGATAAACTATCTCATGTAGTAGAGGAGAAATAATGACTTGTTGTTCACAAAAACCAGTAACTATGAAGTTTAAGAAATTAAATCCTAATGCTCAGATTCCAATTAAAGCATTTTCTACTGATGCCGGCGCTGATTTAAAATCAGTTGCTAACCTAACAATCGAGGCTGGCAAGAATGCAATTGTGCCTACGGGCCTTGCAGTTGAAATGCCAGAAGGTTGGGAGGCACAAGTAAGAAGTAGAAGCGGATTAGCCGCTAAGTCGCAAGTATCTGTCCAAAATGCGCCAGGGACTGTTGATTCAAGCTATCGTGGCGAAATTGGCGTTATATTACAGAACTGTGGCAGTAAGCCATTCGTCATTAATATAGGCGATAGAATAGCACAGATTGTCTTTAAACAAGTTCCTATGGTTGAATTTGTTGAATCGAATGATTTATCTGAAACAGATCGAAATTCTGGCGGATTTGGCCACTCAGGAGTAAGATAATGATAAAATTAACTAAAGAAGAAAAACTTCAAAAAAGACGAGAGTATCGAAAAAAAAATTTGGAAAGATTCAGGCAAAATGACAAGGATTTTTATCAAAGGCATAAAGAACGCCTTAGAGAATATAAGAAACAAAAAACAAAAGAATATAGCGAAGTGATGAAAAAATGGAAAAAAGAAACATCAGATAGAAATAAATCTATTTTATATTTAGGCATATGTGAAGAGTGTGGATATAAGGGGACCACGCATCTACATCATATTGATAAATCAACTAAATCTTTTACTATTGGCCCTAAAGTTAATAGTAACACTAATATTGATATTTTAATGGAAGAACGAAAAAAGTGCATCGAGTTATGTTGTTCATGCCATAGAAAACGACATCCAGAGATAATGAATAAGTGTAGGAAGAAAGTAAAAAATATTAGTTTAAACATGGAATTTAAATCTATAGCAGAAGCTGCGAGATATTTTAATATTAAATATCCGCATAAAATTAGTTTATGTTGTAAAAATAAAGAAATGACATGCGGAGGATTTAAGTGGGAATATATAAATTAAATAAATAGCCAAACATAGCGGGGGCTTCGGCCCCTGCTTAACATAAGGAGCGACCATGATAAAAAATATATCACTGAAATCAATAGGTAAATTTAAAGATGTTTCGTTTGACTTGTCGGATAAAGTTAATATAATCACTGGTCCTAATAGGGCGGGAAAATCTACACTAAAGAACGCGATACAGTTTTCCTTAACTGGTGACTGCTCAGACCGTGATAAGAAAGATTTAATATCAACAATTGAACTTGGCAAAGCAGAGATATCAGCAGTAATTGATTACAAAGGCGAACACAAAATAGTTCGTAAACTTGAGCCGGCTTCAATAACTTATGATGGCATTAAGAAAGCGGTATCAAGAAAAAAAGACATTGATGCGTTAGAGGCAGAAGGCTTTAATAAATATGTATTAACAATGCTCTGTGATAACTATAATTTCTTCTTAATGTCACCGGAAGTTCAAGAGAAGATATTATTTAATTACTTCTCTGGCGATGCGGCTATTGATCTATCATCATATAAACTAAAGCCAGAAGAACTTAATGAGTTCTACGGTATGACAAGCTCGACAATACCATTATTCTATAAGAAGTTCTACGATGAGCGCACATCACAGAAACATGTACTATCAACGATTAAAACAACAATACAGAATAATGAAGCAGCGATTAAAGAGCTTGGTGATAGCGTAGCATCACATGGTGATGTCGTTGCACAGAAAGAAAAACTTGAGAAATTATATACACAGATGTCGCAAGTTCCTCAGAATTTCTTCGCACAGCTAACGTCAACAAGCGAAATGCTCAAGGATGTAATGAGGCTGGCATATATGTCTGAATTTAAATCTCGTATAGATGCCATTAACGCACAGAGGTTGGCGAATAAGAATAGCATAGATAAATGTTCTAGGTTTGCAGGGAAATGTCCGTTATCAGAAAACATTCCATGCTCATCTTCTGGTGCGATAAATGCCTATATAACGTCATTGGTTGCCGAGAATGCTAAATTAAAAGATGAAATCCAGGCACTGATCGCTTTAGATAAAGAAGCAGAGGATAAATTTAAAGCCGAACAACAGGAAAGAATAAGACAGGCAACATTTGCTGTCAGCAATGCACAGAAAGAACTCGATGCCGCTGTTGCAATGAATACAAAGCAAAACGAATTAGCAGCAGAAAATAATTTAAAACTTAAACTTGAAATAGATAAACTTGACCTTATTCTAATTAACTTCGCTAAAATGGAACAGCTCGATAATGAGATACAGAAGTTAGAACAAGAAGAAAATAGAATTACAAAGCGCGTCGCTGATTTAGAAAGATATTTAGAGATAACCGGCAAAGGAACTAATGGGATCGTTGCTTCATCTGTTGGGTCTAATATCGATTCATTCTTTGAAGCAGTTAACGAACAGGCAAAAGAATTTGGTTTTGTTTTTGAAAAGAATCATGGAGTAACAGAGTTTGGCATTCTTGTTAATTCAAAGACAGTTAATATGTTGAGTTCATCAGAAAAAATAATAGCTTCCGTTGCAATTCAGGTTGCAATAGCAAAGATTTCAGGGTATAATATCATAATGGTTGATGATGTAGAAGTGATGGAGGCGAAGTACATAATGGACTTAGTAGAGAAATTATCCTACTCCAAAATACAGGCAATTATTGTCGGACATAGCCTTCATTCTTCACTCTTTCAGCCTGACATGGTTAATATAATTCAACTTTAGGCAATTGGTTTTAAATTAATAACTGGGAAAGCGGCTGTGAAATATCAGTCGCTTTTTCATACGAAAGAGGGAATGAAATGACTAATCCAGAGATTAAGGTAAAGCGAAGAGGAAGAACAAAAAAAGACAGTACCCAGATTCAAATGATGGTTGAATCCAACACGAATGATATTTATGAAATATTTGATAAATCAGTAATTATAAAATCCCTAGTTAAAGGCTGTGATATAAATGAAGTCGAAGCTTTAAAGATAGCGGATAATGTAGAGAAAACCCTTATTAAGTCAGAGCTTACTACCATTTCATCTTCTTATATTCGTCAGTTAATAAATGAAATATTGCGTAGTATGAATTATGAAAAATGGTTGAAATATAATAGCCTGTCGATAGCAGTAGAAGACATAAGGCAGCTTATCGAGGAACAAAATAAAGAAAACAGTAATACTAGTTTCGGAGCTGAATCGATAAATCTAACCGTTGCCGGCCAGATATTAAAACAATATGCGTTTAGAGAATGCATTGACCCAAAGGTAACAGAGGCTCATTTACACGGGGATATCTACGTTCATGACGCCGATTTTTTCGCATTAAGGCCCTACTGCAGCGGCAATTCAATAGAATATATAAAGAAATATGGGTTGCGACTCCCCAATATGATTCATTCTAATCCAGCGCAGCATGCGTTGGTTCTGGTAAATCACTTTCAATGCTTTGCCAGTTATTTGCAAGGATTGTTCGCAGGCGCGATAGGCGCTGATGCAGTAAATGTTTTCTTCGCCCCATTCTTAGAAGGCATGGAATATAAAGAGATAAAACAAGTGGCACAGCATCTTATTTTTAGTTTTGCACAATTAGCCGCTAATCGTGGCGCTCAGGTTGTATTCAGCGATTTTAATTTATTTTTTCATGTTCCTAAGCATTATGAGAATACTCCGGCTATTGGACTAGGCGGAAAATATACAGGAAAAAACTATAAAGAATATGAAAAAGAGGCCAGATTATTTTTAAAGGCCATATTTGAGGTGGCAATGGAAGGAGACGCGAATGGCGCAAACTTTCCATTCCCGAAGCTAGATGTTCATGTTGATGATCGATGTTTTAATGCCGATGATGGATTAGTTGACTTAATGTGTGAATTAAACTCTAAGCGAGGGTCTGCATATGTTATATATGATAGAGGAGACGAGGTAAAGATATCCGAGTGTTGCCGTATGCAATCCTCTTTAACCGATGAACAAGTAAGAGAGGCATCTTTACATCCAGAGGAAATGCGATTTAGCGCATGGGCCAATTGTAGCATTATATTGCCGCGAATCGCCTATAAATACAAAAAAATGGATGATATATATAAAGAAATTGACAGACTCATGGATTTAGCTATGGTCGCACATAAAAATAAATATGACCAGATATGCAAATTAATGGCCCTTGGAGAAAATGGGCCAATGGGATTTCTGGCGAAAGGCATGGACGGAAAACCATATTTAAAGATTGAGGATGCTAAATTTTTAATAGGTATGATCGGCCTTAACGAAATGGTTCAATGTTTATGTCAAGAGCAGCTTCATGAATCTGAAAGTGCATTGATTTTAGGGCTTAATATCATGGCATATTTATATCAGTCAATGGAACGGCATGCAAATAAATATAATCTAAAATGCGCAATTGAACAGACGCCAGGAGAAAGCCTCGCCATGCGATCTGCACTGGCTGACGTAAAACATTTCCCTGAGGCGATACAATATGTCAAAGGCGATATTAAAAGTGGGGACATATATTATACAAATAGTGTTCACCTTCCATATGACGCTAAAGTTGATATATTAACCCGAATAGTTAAACAATCTAAGTTTGACCCGTTAATAAAAGCTGGTAGCATTACTCATATTTGGCATTCTGATATAGAACCTGACCCACAGTCGTTAAAGACTTTATATAAATATACGTTAGAGAAAACAAATACTGTTCAAACGGCGGATAGCCCTGAGTTCACCATATGTCCTGATTGCCATAAGGCTACTAGAGGATTATTTGATAAATGTCCATCTTGCGGGTCAACGGCAGCGTATGGCATAGGGAGAATAACAGGATATTACAGCCCAATAAGGTCGTGGAGCAAAGGCAAATCAGCAGAGCTTAAAGATCGCACAAGGGTCAACTTTGATATGCCCGTTTATAATTCTAAATCAGATAACATTGAAAAGATATTGTTCTTCTCAACGCCTAATTGTTCCAAATGTGATGATTTAAAACATATACTCGCAGAGAAACAGATACAGTTAGAGGTCATTGATACTCAAACATCAGAGGGATTAGCTTTGGGGTGCTACTATGACGTTGTTGAACTTCCATGCCTCGCTAAAGTAAAAGGCGATAAGGTTATATCAAAGATATCTGGCAAAGGTTCATATTTAAAATGGCTTAAAGAGAATAAATAAAGGAGTTTATTATGCCAGAAAATAACGATAATAATTATCAATTAATAATATCTAAAGACGATATGCCTCACTTTAAAAACATATTATTATCGAGTTTAAATTCATGTACTTATTTATCAAAACGAGGGAAGCGCATTGCTCAAAAAATATTAAAAGATGAATTTAATATTGACGTAAACATAAGTAGTACGGGTGGACATAGATAAACAGAGAGGGGCCTTGGCCCCTTTCTTTAAGGAGATATATATGAAAAATATGACAGCATTCGATGTTGATAAATTTGGGTCATTATGCTTTACCATACAATATCAGAGTGGCGGAAATCTTATTAATCAAGAACTATTAAATTTAAAGGATAATAAAAACGCAACGGTACAGGATTTATTAACGGCTATGGGCATAAAGTTAAATGATAAAATAAATTGTCATATAATTGAGAATGTTCAAGAAGATATGCCTTTTTATTGTAACTTAAATGTTGTATGTGAATACGGGTCAGTTGAATAAGGAGATATAATGGAATACAATCGTGATTTTAAACGCAATATAAAAGCATTTGGTTATCATAGGTCATCATTAGTCGATTATCCTGGAGAAGTGGCTGGCGTATTGTTTCTTAAGTATTGTAACCTGTCATGTGACTACTGCCATAATGCAAAGAATATGAACTTCCTTGAATCTAAAACTGAAGAGCAATTTAATGATATTCTTAATGATATGATATGCAGTCCATCAACCGGATTGGTAATAACAGGGGGGGAACCCCTTTTGTATGGTCGGGACGCTTTGTTAATGCTTAAACACCTAAGGTCATGTACCAAAAAGAAAATTAAATTAGATACCAATGGAACAATGCCAGAAGTATTAAAGCCCATCATTAAAGACAAACTCGTTGATATGATTGCCATGGATGTCAAGGGCCATTTCGATAACTATGAGAAGTTTGGCTATCATGGAGATAAATCATTGCTATATGAAAGCGCCTTTATGATAAGAACAAGTAATATACCGTATCAATTCAGAACAACAATGTGGTCTGGCCTTGACTCGAATGATTATGGATTTATACTTAAAAACTTCCCAGATATACGATGGCAGAAGGAAATAAAAGAATTATCTAATATTTAAGAATGTTCTTGACATTCTATTTAAATTATGATATTATAGTAAATATGGAGGAGATAATATATGGGAGAACTTCATCTAATAGTTATCAGAGGGCGCAATGGCGTTGGCAAAGATACATTTGCATGGCATATCATGGATATGTGTAAAAACTTTAACATCAGTACAAAGCTATGTCCTTTTGCCGATGCGGTTCGTAAAGAAGCAGCAGAGGTTTATAATCTTGATTATGATAAATTATGCACTGACTATGTTTATAAAGATTTAAACAGGCATTTGTTAATCAAAATAGGCAATAAAAGAAGAGAAGAAGATAATTTATATTGGTTTAATAAGAATTGGGAAAACATACAGAAGTGGTATAAAGAGCAGACATCCGAATATAGCATAGGCATTATAAACGATTGCAGATATAATAACGAAATGTATGGCGCCGAACTATTACAGCGTGATGAGAAGATAGATAAAGCATGGCCTGTTTATATATATGCTAACGATGTATCAATGCTTAAGCGCCTGGGTCACGATCTCAAACGATATGCTAACTGGAAATTACTTGAGAATGATGTATCAGAGAGAGATGTAAGAATTGACAATTATCCATACTATATGATTGTAGATAACTCAAACGATAAATCATTTCTTTATATGGATGCAGCCAAGATAATAAGTCAGATAACTAATATAGGAATGGTTGAACTGATTAACAAGATATAGGGATTTGTAAGGAGCGAATAAATGGTTAAAAGAGCGAAGAAAGAGAATATAACATGGGAACCAATCGAAGGGTTAGAGCATAGCGAATCAGTCATGTATTCAAAAACAGAAGATACGGTAACAGAAGGAGATCGCATACCTACATCATCGTTTAAATATATGAAGTTTAATTATGAATCTTTTAATCCGATGCAGAGCAAAGTAATTCCGCACATAGACAGCGGGGCGAACATATTGGTGTCAAGCCCCACAGCAAGCGGCAAAACAGTGGTTATCGAAGCATGCGCTGCTTATGCAATATCCAAAGGCAAGAAAGCGATATATATATCTCCACAGAAGTCATTGTCAAACGAAAAGTTAAGTGAATGGGAAGATTTAGAGCATGATTTCGCTCAGTATAAAATAGGAATACTTACTGGCGATTTCACTAAAACATCGGCAACTATGGCTAACTTAAATAACTGCGATTTAATAATACTTACAAATGAAATGTTAAATAGTGTAGCTAGAGTAGCAAGGCCAGATAAAGAAGAATATAGCTGGCTATTCTCTGTGGGAGCGGTTATCATCGACGAAATTCATTTAGTCGGGGATAGAAATCGAGGGGATAAACTCGAAGTGGCACTTATGTTATGTGCAGAGTTATGCCCAGAATCAAGAATCTATATGTTCAGCGCAACCGCCCCTAATATTGAAGATTTACAGAAATGGGTTCAAAAGATTACAAACAGAGAAACATTAATGTTTAAAAGTAATTATCGCCCATGCACTGTTACTAGGCATTATATAAAAGTGTCTCCAACCACATCAGAAAAACAAGCCAAAGTGGAGTTAACAAAGCATTTAGTAAATCACAAGCCTGATGAAATATTCTTGACATTTATTGGAGCAAAGAAATACGGCGCACATGTTATGAACGAATGCATCGAAAGCGGTATTGATACTAAATTTTTTAAGGCCGATCTGTCTATACAAGAAAGAAACGAACTATACCGAGCCTTTTGTAATAAAGAATTTCGCCATATGGTCGCTAGCACGGCGATTTCAGCCGGAATAAATTTGCCCGCCCGCAACGTGATCGTATCTGATATGAATCATGGCGCACAGCAGATTGTGTCTACAACAAACTTAATTCAAGAGATTGGTCGCGCTGGTCGCCCCAAATATGATAAAGTTGGCGATGCTTATATATTTATTAAAGATGGGAAGAACTTTAAACGCGACTTTGAAAGAGTTCAAAAAGGCGAATCGGTTATATCACAGCTACAAGATGCCGATACATTAGCGTTTCATGTTCTCGCAGAAGTATATAATAAAAAAATAAAAAATCCAGAAGATTTAATAAAGTGGTATGAAAAAACATTAGCATGCTATCAGACACGCGCTATGGAGTTTTATGAAGCGAAAGAGGTATTTAATCGTCTATTAAAGTGCGGCTGTATTATTCTTGATGTTGATGGAGAAAATTACACGATAACTCAAACTGGCATAATCGGAGTGTGCTTCTATCTTCTCCCAGAGGACTTGTTAGCATGGAAGAAAAACTTTGATATATTCTATAAAGTTAAAGGAGAAAATAGCCTAACATTACATCAGCAGGATTTATTGTTCGCCCAGGCTTTATCACACATCCCCACATGGGAAGTTAAACAGAAAGCATGGATATCGCAGGAAGAAATATCAATGGCATATGAGTTCTTCAATGTTCCTCTTAAAAAAGGTAGCGATAAAATAGCGTTAGGATATTATCTCATACTTAATAGCGATGCATATCAATCAGCAATAGCGCAGGAGTCTAAAGTTAAATTCTTCCATAACACAATTGAACAGATTAAAATGGATAGCGAAAGAATAATCAGCGCACTATCTTTACTTGATGTTAGAACCAAAAAATGGCAGCAGGGCGATTTCTGGTCAATGATGGCAACTCGCTTAAAATATGGAGTTCCGCCTGAAAGATTAGAATTATGTAAGGTAGAAGGCATTGGTGGTGCAAGGTCCAAAATGTTATGGGATAATGGCATTCGTAGCATCAACGATCTAATTAAGAATCAGCATAAAGTAAAAGAGATAGTTGGAGATAAAGTAGCAGATAAAATAATACCAAGCGCAATGACGTTAGGACAGGAAAGTTGGTGGTAGCATGTATATTTTAATGAATGCCAAATGTGAACATTGTGATGGAAATATCGGGATAGTAGTTTATTGGGATGCAAAAAGAAAAGAAGAAGTTATAGATCATGGTCGCTGTATTAATTGTTTAAGAAATATTGTTCTTCCATGTGAACCCTTTAGAGATTTTAAAAAATATTGTGTTAATATTGAATCAATAAATTAGGAATGGTGTAGTATGAACAATAACAATATAACATGCTCAAATTTTTTCTGTCAATTTCAATATAACGCTAACATGTGCAGGGCGGGAATAACGTCTAATATATCAATGGATAAAACTGGCAAATTAACATGTAGTAACTTTAGGCATATACGCAAACAATATGGATGTCAACTTGATTCATGTTTATATTTAAAAGATGGCCTATGCACAAAAGATTATAAGTGCCAGCATTTAAAGGAGTTATCATGATTAAATTTTGGGAAGTTGAATATGTAGCAGAGTTTAACGCACCTGGATATGAAGACTTAAATAATAAACCAGTTAAAAGAGCATATTTAATCGAGGCAAACGTAAATAAAGCAGTAGAGGACTGCAAGGTGTGGCTTAACAAGTTGAAAGAGAAGGGTATAGTAGGAAATATAATAAGAGACCCGTATTCATATGAAGTCTGGTCATATGATAAGGAGATATTTCTATGAAAATACACTGGAAGTTAATAAACCAATATATAGAAAAAGCAGAGTGTGGATGCGACTGTAGTAGATATAATTGCGATGACAATGGCTGTCTTACTTATGTTAGTTGCGGTCCAAAAAATAGATGCCCTCGTCCTTGTAAACACTGTTTATATTGGACTGGATATGGCCTTGATTATGAAGATTCATTAGAAGAAAGTGGAGTGATTTTATGAAACTTTCGTTTAAAGTTGGAGATAAGGTTCGGTTAATAACATCTACGGATAAAGATGAAGGCGTTATAACAAAGGTCGACAAAAAGATGTATAAAAACCTTAACAAAACAATATATACCGTTGAAAATGATAAGTTTATAGCTGAGTATATTTCAGATGAGGATATGCAGCTTATCGAAAAACGAGGCGCTAAATGATTTTAATAATCGGTGGTTATATCGCTCATACTCCTCATAAATACTCTCATCTAATCGACATTGAGGACAAGAAATTAACAGAAGCAATAATAAATAAATATCCTAAAGAGGTCATTCACATTGTATCTTCGCCTGGATGCTTCAATGATACTTTTAAAGAGAAAGGCGCTCAATATAAATTGGTGTCAGAAGACCAAGATGTAGTACAAAATTGGGTTAAGTCTAATTACGGCAAATATGCCACAATTATAGCATTATCCGATGGCTGCATCCCCCCTTCATTGGCCGGATTAAGTCTGAAGAAATTCGTTATGTTTAATACAGATATTTTATCTAACGAAGGGGAGTCTGATTGGACATATAAAAATATAATAGCTGCTAACGCTGATTCAATTGATATATTCTATGCTCGTATGTCTATATTTAGATTTATACAGGATTCAGAGCAATTCTATGTAACTGATAATCATTTTAGCACTCATTCAATATATGGCATTGAAAACGTCATTGATTATATATCTAAAATAACAGCAGCAATCGAATGCGAGGTCGAATTATATCAGCCCAAAAAGTTCCCAGAAGATGAATTGGTTGATATTTATAATTCATATCAAAGTGTCATAAATAATTTCAATCTTAATATGTCGCTATTGGTTTATGACCGTAGTAAATTGGCATACATGATGTCAGAAATGAAAGATAATAAAACATTTGCTATGATCTATGAAGGATATATCGGCACTGAAACAGGCAGAACTAAATCGGCCTATGATATTTCAATGGATTTCTTTAAAATGGCAGTGGCGCTTAAATCAATCTATGGCAAGATGAGTTGCTGTGTTCATTGGAATGCTTCATACAACTACATTCTAACACGCTATACTGTGTCGCCTTGCCCTTTCGGATATCTACCGAATAAAGAACTATGGAGCGACCAGATACGCAAAGTTGAGCCTATAAAGAATGGCATTGTTGATAGCAATTGGGGTCTTATCTATGAAGAGGGCCATGGTTATTATTTAATAGCAACATCACCAGAAACATTAAGATATGCTATTAAAGAAATGGCAATGATGAACGCTCCGCTTGGTGATAACGAATATGTTTTGAATAGCACTCAAAATAAGTTAAATCTTAACTATGATTTAAGTCTGCAAGTATATGATAAGTTGGTTAGGCCGATTGTATCAGAGTATCAAAACGCAAATATATTAGCCATGAATAACATCGATGATAATGTTGGCGCTTTAACAGGATTAAGCCGGCATCAATTATTCTTTAGCAATCCATTCGGGAAGATGAAGGCTGCATTTAACGGTCCGATGCATCCGCTGATGAAATACGATATTATCTTATTTTATGGCTCTTATGAATATCAACAGTTAAGTTTTTCTGAACAGTTACTCAAATGGAAGAAAATGAAATCAATGCTTACAAAAGGCGGGCGCATACTTGTAGTTGGAACATATCAGAAGAAGCATGACAATGAAGCAAGCGATGAAGTTTATATTGACAGATTTAAGGGCAAAGTAGTATCATACAGATTCTCACCGGCAAGCGTAGCAGAGAACAAAAGGACAATAGCAATTAATTCATCTGATATGGCTTTAACTTTACCATATAGTCCCTTGGAAAATGATTTACTTAACTTACTCGATAGTGAGTTTGTAATAACAAAAGAAAAATATAAAACGTATGACATTTATTGCTATTGCTTTAAGCCCAGAACGAAGGAGAGCGCGGAATGATGGAGTTCATAATCGTAATAGTATTGATATTAGCGACCTTGCATTTTCTTCATGATGTGATTTATAATAAGCCTATCATCAATAATGAAATAAATATTGTTGAGCTTAAAAAATGGATGAACGCACAGGAAGATATAAATAAAGATATGTCGCAAATCATTAAACTAACTGATGTATACTTTGACCAAATAAAAGAAAAGCATAATGGCTTAAGTGTTTATACAAGAAAAAGTATGGCCATCTTATTATATGAGTTCGAAAAACTTTATAAGGAGCAATACAGATGCAAAACGCAAAAAATGAGGCAATTCGCTTCTATAAGAAACAACTTCAAGAAAACCAGATCGCGCAACAGTATCTCCTTAATAGGGGTCTCAGTAGGGAAATAATAGACTTTTTCGATATAGGTTATGCCCCCAAATCTGGAGGGCTCAAGCAACACCTTATATCTCAAGGTGTATCAGAAGAAACTATGTTCGGCGCCGGCTTATTACGCAAAGCATATGACAATGAATGGGAAGACCAAGATTTCTTTAAGAATAGAATCGTCTTTCCAACCAAGTCTGGTCCGAACGTAGTATTCATTTCTGGGCGAGATTTAGGCAATAAGTCTTCAAGAAAGTATCTTAACGTACCTGGGCCTAATGATGCCCTTATAAACGAGGATATACTGTATAAGAAAATACCCTATGTTATCCTTACCGAAGGGTTCATCGATTGCTATACGCTTATACAGAATAAATTCCCTGCTATTGGCTTGGCCGGCTGCAATCGCAAGAAGAAATCATTAATGGACAAATTACTTAAAATCAAAAGGGTTTATATCATGTTTGATGTTGACCCTAATGGCGCTGGACTTAAGGGCGCTATGAATACAGCCTATCAGTTATGCAGAAAAGGGCACATGGATGTTCGCATAGCTAGTCTTCCAAACAATGGAATTGATAAAACAGATATCAATCAACTATATCTTGAAATGAAGACTGGATTTAAAGATATTATCGCAAACATACTAACACAAAGCACAAGGTCGTTTCATGAAACAGAAGATTATAATAAAATGGAAGCTGATGAACAGTTTAAACCGATCACATATAACGATATGAACGCACAGGACTCAATAGCAATATATGAAAAGTATTTAGATTTACAAGTAATAAGTGGCAAATATTTAAGGTGCTGCTGCCCATTTCATGGAGAAACACAACCATCATTTACCGTCTATATATCATCTGGTTTAGGAAGATGTTTTGGCTGCGGTCTTGAATTTGAAAATGGCAAAGACTTTGAAGAGGCACTAATGGCGAAAAGAATGTTAGAGAAGGTGCAGTACGCATGACATCAGATCATATCTTGCAGTTGTTTCAAGCGATTAACAAAGAGCTTCCACATTGTTTGGCATGTGGGGGAAGCCTAAGTTACAAAAACAAAGAGATATATCGTATGGTTGACAATGGACATTTCAAACGAAATATTTGCTTTGATAAGATAACTATATCTTGCGAGTGCGGATGGATATCAGAAGTCGCGATGCCTGATAAGCTGTTCTATGACCCAAATATTTTTGCTAAAGATGGAGTAATTAAATATAACGATGTGATTAACAATATGGATGAAAGCGCTTATATAGTTTTCTTTGCGCCACGCTGTAAATCACATCCTATGGAATGGGCGCTTAATCATAGACTAATTGAACAGATAACACAGGCATTGATAAACAATGGAGTTAAAGGAGAATTGGAATGCGAATCATCAAACAAACTAACGACCTCATCGAAATGTTTGGAAGAACCATTGACGGAACCGAAGAGACAATTAAAATGAGAAGATTTCAGCCAACACAGAGTTGGATAATTATTAGAAATAATGATATAGAAAATCATTTTGAATACAGGAATGATGCAATTGAATGGTTAGACTATAATATTTGGGCAAAGGAGTAAATATAATGGATATCAGAAAAAAAATAGATTGCCTTGGAACTAAATCAACAGAACACAACGATACTATCTGGGGTAACGAAATGATTCTCAAATTGACTGGTGAATCTAATATAGAAATCAAAATATTAGATAGCAAAGATGGACCTTTATCAATACAGAGCCATCCAAACAGTTGGGAGATATGGAAGATATTAGACATTGAACCTGGGGCATTTATAATAGGTGGATTAAAAGAAGAATATACCCGAACTACTAATGAGTTTTACGCTCATCAAAATAAAACTATTGTACCATTTTGCAATATTATCTTTCCTAAAGTTGGAGATACTTATTTAATCCCAAAAGGCTTAATTCATGCTTTAGGAAAGGGAATAGTAGCATTAGAAATTAAACCATCTGTTAATAATAAAACAATTCGCATATACGATTGGGATAGAGCTAGAGAACAACAATCTCTTAAACTTGGGATAAAATGGTATGATGTATGTAATCAAAATGAGAAGATAATTCAGTTAAATTAACGAAACTTTTCTACATTAATTTCAAAATCATCAGTAGTTCTGTTAAATTTAACATGTATTAGCTTCTGGCCATTTGATAGCGGTTTAAAATATGCCTTCGCGGCGTATCCGCAATCAGATGCCAGAGCAGACCAACCGCAAACATAATATTGTATTTTTTGAACTAATTGATATTTTTTATTTAAATAATATATTGGCATTTCAGAATCAGCAACATCATGAGTATGACCAGAGATGATTAAATCCGCGCCTGGACTACGGAAATGCATCGCCTGTAAGCGATTTATTTTGCTGCCCGCCGTCCCGCCGCCCCCCGCGCCATGCCCAGCATAGCCCTCCATCACATTACCATGTTTACATTGCAGTGCGAAATGATACTCTGGGCCATAGTAATCTACGCCAACATCGCCACAGAGAACTTCCATTAAGTCAAGCGTAGTAGCCTTCTCAACGCGGTTCGAATGATTGCCAGATAACATAAATAAAGTCTTATCTTTAACGCGACTCAACAATCCTTTAACTATTTTATATTGGTCGCTCATCATATATTTTTGTTCATGAACAGAGCCTTTACTCCCATAGATCGCGCACTCAAGTAAATCGCCAAGGCCAATAAGATAATAGTTATTTTTACTTTCTACAAGTTTAATAAATCTTTGAATTAAATCTAATTTTGAAGCAGGAGAGCCAACATGCCAATCTGAGCCAACAGCTATGGTAAATTCATTGGTGTTAAACTTAAACTTTCTGCCATCTTTTACAAACTTCATGCCCGTTTACGCCCCTTTTTTAATTTAATCTTAGCCTCTACATCTGCTGCTTTAATCAAGCAATCATCAATCATCATAGCATTTGTTTTCCTTTTACTTTTCTTTTCTGCCAATGCTTTTGATAATATATCATTTGATTGTTCTATTTTGGTTTCTATTATCGCATCAACAGTGCGAGATTGATCTTCCTGCTCTTTTTCAAACTTCTTTATTCTCTTTTCGATATCAGCGTCTGTGCTTAAGTAAAAATCTCTGGTATCGTCTGGCTCTAATCCTTGTTTGCAATATCTGCATATTCTTTCTTTATAATCTTCAAAAAAATATCTGTGTTGTTCGAATGATCTTCCGCATTTAAGACAGCTTAAGAATTTTGGGATAATTACATCTGTCATATGGTCGCCCCTTTACGGTTTATTTAGCCGATAACCCTATTGATTCTACTACCTTTTGATATATGTCAATTAATTCGTTTTTACTTCCCTTTTGAATAAATGATACTTGTCCTATAAACTCTGGTAATATATATTTCTGCCAATGTTTCATTGCTGAATATACAATGACAGGAACATCTTTCTTGATAAGTATCTTAATTAAATCATTGATATTGCCGCCCATTACACCGAAATCAATGTCTAATACTGCTATACCAACTATATGATGAAATCCTCCATTTAACCTTGTTATTACCGACATTGCACTGTTAATATTCTCAGATAATATAAAGTTATTTAAACCATGACTCTGCATAAACACAGACATCAGCGATAATACAGCAGGATTATCATCAGCGAACAATACATACTTACGCGATGAATCAATATTAACAAGTTGTTCTGCTAAATTACGATCTGCGTTATCGTTTAATGTTTGTATTAATCTCTTTGTTTCAGATGTCATGATGTCCTCCATTATTAATCTTTTAAACCACAGCGACTTGTTGCTTGTTTAATTTCTGCTACTGCTGTATTCATCGTTTTAAACTCTGATAAAGCCTGTAACATACTTTGATTATTCAACTGTATCGTGCTATTTAATGTGCTTATTGTTTGAGTAAGCGCCTGGATTGCAGTGTCGCTATTCTTTTCGTTATCAGAAATAATCTGTTCTAATTTAGTAACATGTTCAAAGTGTTTTTCTATGAATATTTTGAATACCTGAAATGCAGAATAAAGCAGATACATGATAAATACGAAACTTATCGCTGTTCCTGCCTTAGAGCCGTATTCAATAAATGGTGCAAACTGTTCTGGAGCCATTGCTAATTCCTTTACTTTAAATTCTGCGAAACCATTCTACTGCAATTCTAATTATAACATCATTTGGTGATTGAGTCAACTATGTTTGTCTGTTTTATTTGCACATTGTTCAAATGATATTTCTGCACATGGTCATTTCTAACATCATCAACTACAGATAACATCACTAAAAATATAACTACCATAGCAAACATACAGAGCATAAACTCCATGTATAACGAGTCTTTCTTAGGCTCTGAGACGGGAATATATTCGACTAATATTATATCAGGCTCTGGCTGTTTAATTTCTTCTGTTATGCTTTTTTGTTTATTTTTATTCTTCCAAAATTTCATTGAGGAAGTTTCATATCTGAATTTATCTAATAATTGACGCATTTTCATTTCTTCTTTTTCCCCTTTTCATCTCTAATTCGTTGTTTCTAAGATTTGATTTACTAAATTTTTATTGTTTGCCATAGATATAAATAAATTAGTTAGACCTCCAACAATGGCTTCTTCGTGTTCGAGCGGGAGCAATCCTTTGATTTGGTGTTCACACAATACTCCTCTCATCATCGCACTTGTTATAATAGAACAAACATCTTCTCTTTCACAATTCTTAGATATAGAAATTTCTTTTTTGATGAATCCGCATCTTGAAAAACTACTATAAATCTTGTTGTATCAAGAGCAACTGCATTACAATAACTCGTTGCCGCCGCATTGAACACATTCTCCGCGCCATTTGGGCTTATGTTGACCGATAACGCCTGATTGTAAGCCTTCATCGTGCCGCTTTCGTTTATCAAAGACACGACCTGCCCCGCCGTAAGAGCCTCGCCTGCCGTTACCGTAATTGTCTGATTTACGCTTGCCGCCGGTATCGCCGCTATTGCATTTTCAACGGTAGAATTAACCTCTGCTTTGGTATAAACATCAGCACTCTTAGCATAACTTTCCCTAACTTGACCATCGCTTATCTTATTTTGTGCATATCCATTAGTATATATTCCCATAATTAATACACCAATGGTAAACAAATACACTATTGCCTTAGGCGGCTTCATCATAATTGCACACATCCTTTAAATAATCTCGATACAATATCCCGATCATTATTTCAATTAATTTAATCATTTATTTTCTTCCTTTTTCTTTTAATAACTCTATAGCCAATATATATTCCAGCATAAATCATTAGCCATGCTATCATGTGAGCGATCATAAAATAGAACATAGCATAATCATTAGTTTGTATATTAACGAACAATGGCATTATCTTAGCCACCATCATTGCTACAAAAGGAGGTAGTCCTATTTTGTCCATTAAGGTTTCAGGGAATGTTAAGATAAGATATGGCCATTTTAAGGTAGCGCACCAAGACATCGCTATATAATATTCGGCATAACCATGTCCTTTGTTGGATTTGCTATTTTGTATTTTCATTGTTATTCTCCTCTGTTCTCTTCTTCCATTCTCTTTCGAGTTTCCAATATTCATAACGCTCACATGCCATGAATGTTAATACGATAAAACAATCTAATCCGAATACGAGCGCCCATGTATTATATTCTAATGGAATGCCGATTAATCTTATAGCAACAATCACTGAGAATGAAAATCCAGAAAGCAATGTTATCAAACCAATAAAGGTCAGATAAGCAAGCCAATCTGGGAAAACAATACCATAACCGTGTCCTTTATTGTTGTTTGACTTTTGTATCTTCATAATGGCCTCACAGTAATTTATTCACTTCTTTTATAAATGGATTATTACTACCATCAATAAACGGGCATCCAGGCTTACCAAAATCTGTATGCGTGTTAATTATTTTAACAGGGTGCTTTGACTTAAGATATAGCACTAGCAATTTACCTGATATTTCCTGTTCTGGTGTAAAATGTTCTCTATTAGTGCTACCCGCAAATTCAACGCCTATGCTATTCTTATTTCCATTAGTGCCGGCATGATATGCCACTGCATCGTCAGGAACGAGTTGATGAATATCGCCATTAAAATTAACAAAATAATGAGCAGATGATTTGCCATGCTCTCTTGATGATGTAAACCAATTGCATATACTCGACAATGCCTTAACGTCGCCAAAATTATCAGGAACGCCCTGAGAATGGAATACTATCTTGTCTATATTAAGATTAGTTCCTCTTGCACGAGCATTGCCCGCTTTTATAACTTTATCTCCTAAATCTGATTTAATAACTAACTCCACTTTAGGTTTATCATCTATCTTTAACACAGGAGTCACCGCCTTTTTCAATGTAATCGTATCTATAACTATATCGTTATTGCAATGTGGACATTTCATAATGTGTCACCTATTATAACTTTATTTCTGCCATGTATCAATAACATCCCAATGCTTGTAATCACTCTTATACTCTGCCATTGATTCTGGCGTTAATGCGTTTACAAAGATATTTGATTGTATGTATTGTTTACCTCTATCAGATATTATCATAATGTAGTGCCAATTACCAATCTCGCCATTATATAAGAATATCTCTTCAACGCTATCAGCACACTTCTTATATCGAATAAATTCTGATATTAGCCGCATTGCATCGCTACAATTATACATTTTTCTGGCTAATACCTGTGATGGCCTTGCGAATGTATCTAAACGATGAATGGGCAATACATTCATACCGTCGGGTTTATACTTAAAGCCATATGTTTGTAGATATAAAGCTAATTCAAAATAGTTACTAAACTTATCGTAGAATGCTTTAACTTCTGCGTCTGTCCATTCAGGATAGATAAAATTCCAAAATGTATTAACTATCCAGAGCATTATCTTCTTAACCATTATCATCGTCCTTATTCTTGTATTCAAATTTAAATTCATGCTTAATTTGCGTTGTATCAACAGGATAAAGCATTGTCTGTCTGCCACTATCTCCTATTTCGACCTCAGCGCCGATATAAACTCCTGTACCGCTATGATAAAACTTACCAACTCGAACTGTTGCATTTTCTGCCTTATACACTGTTATAGATGGCGTTGCTATATAATTGCCCTTGCCATCAACCGTAGCTTTCTTACGAGCGATTGCTAACGCCTCTTTTAAGATAGCGTTAGCAGCCACTGTTAGATAATGATTATATAGTTCAAAGTGCCACCTTAGCGACTTTAAGTTTAATCTGATTTTCTATTTCAGCTTCAATATCATAGCCAGTTACTTTAGCTAAATCTTTAGTTGAATTAGTAACTTTAGGGATTGCTATTGTCATTGCCTCTGCTTTAAGTTCATCTAAATTAGTTATAACAATAGAACCATCGGATTTACGTTCAACCTTAGCCTTACCAGCAATACCAAGTAAATCATCTGTGCAAGTGTTAAGTATTACTGTAAGCTCAACAAGGCGCTTTGCAATGCGTTCATTCTTTATTTTTTTAGACTGCTCTGCTAAATACTCCCATAACGCATCAAACATCGAATCACCTTTACGCGATATAATAGGGATAACAACTTTAGCAAGCCATGATAATGCTAGTAAAGCAATCGACATAGCACCTTTAAGCAATGTATCTGTCCATGTAGCAGTTGTTGCTGTTACATCGGCCGATGCTACTGTAGCTGCAAATGCAATGCCCATAAAGATTAAAGTGAATAAGATCGATAAAGATATGATTTTTTTCATAAAGTTTCCTCCTAATATTTATACTGAATTTATAATAGCATTTATTTTATGGAATGTCAAATGGAGAACATGCCTGCCTATTATTAATTATTCAAAATATGCTCTGCCACATTTGCTAATATTAATGATAGTTTTTCCATGTGATTTCTCCTTTATTTATATGCCTATTTTATGCCGTAGAGAGTAAAAGTTCCGGTAAAATTAGCGCCTCCGTTAAAAATAGTTATTGATGATATGGCGTTAGTGCTTTTCCATACACCGCCGCCAGTTGTTGAATACCCGGCGCCCGTTCCAGAATCGACGCCAATGGCATTGAAAAGAACGCCGTGATATGTTGTCGTTATATTGCTGATTGTTATTTCAATTGCATTATATTCCCGCGAGTCTTTTCCTATTTTCATTTGAGCTTCATTTGTATTAATTGACGCCCCGACTGTGCTACCGCTTGTATAAACACCATTATTACTATAATTATTGCCCGTATCACCATTAAATCGCAAAAGCGTATCAGCATCACTACACCCAAAGAGTGCAACCACTTTATAACTGTTATAGTCCGTTGAAAACCCCGTGCTAAATGTTAAAGTCGAGGCGTCGTTGGTTCTGGTTATAGTTTCGATTTTTACTAAATCCTGGCTTGCCGCCGGAAAATCATAATATCCAGAAGTGCCGCCGCTATTCGTTCCATAGTATTTTGAATTGCCTATGGTGGCTGGATTGATTTTAGTTACTTGTGTTTCAAGCGTGTCAAAACGATTACTATGTGCTGATGAGCTTTCATTATGCACCAGCACTTCTTCCGAGGTTACCGCGTTTGCTTCAGCCTTAGTGTATCTATCATCTAAATCATCCTGTAAATATCCATCAGTAGTTAATACATTAGTCGATTGTATTACCGCCATCAAGGGCAATGTTTCATAATATGACACTCGTACATCACTTGTTTCATCAACGTCATATGTCATTGTCACTCTTAGCTTATCTGTGCCAGAATCATCCCATGTGCTAAGTGCATAGTGTGTAGTTTCATATTGCAATAAGCCGTTCTGTGTAACTCCAACAGTACCACTTATAATAATAGATGATGTAGCATCGTAATCAAATATTCTATAATATCCACTTGCAGCATCACCTTGAGACCTCGCAGTATATTCAAGATTTAAAACACATTCAACAGTAGCGCCAGAACTTGAACTTGATGCATAATATCCATATCCTGTTGCTGTTTTATATCCCCATGCTGTGCTATCATCGGGTAATGCCAATGGATTGATCTGGTCAAGGAGTATCTCCGCACTTAATCCACTTGCATAATCATAAAATGTATTTGGTTTAATTGCCGATCCTTTTATATAGGTTGGTTCTGCGTTAATAGGGCATATCATGCCGAATAATATACTAATTAAAAGAATATACCCTATTAAAAATTTAGTTATTGTCTTCATTTCAATACTCCTTTAAATTAATACGCTTCGGTTGTATAGCCATTCCATGGGTTAGTCCAACCAGATGCGCCAGCTGGATAATATATCTTAAAGGTCGCATCACAATCTACAAATACATCAGTTCCAAATGTTGTGGGGGCATCGCCAGCGAATGTAGCACTTGTTAAGAATGTATTATATGAAAATGCATAATCGCCAATTGTAGTAACGCTGGCTGGTATCTCTATATCACCTTGAAAATTACATGCACTAAACGCGCCTTGCTTTATTTCTACAAGTCCTTCATGTAAGGTCATATCTGTCAATGGAGTCTGATTGAATGCATACTCTCCGATTGTTATTACAGTTGCGGGTATTTCAATAAAAGTAAGAGCATAGCATGAATTTAATGCGAAATTGCCGATCGATGTTACCCCAGAATGTATAGTAAACGAATCAATTAAACTACCCTTTAGAGCATAATTGCCAATAGATTCAACTGTTGCAACCATGCCATAATTTGTTATCGCTGATGGCACCGCGTATAATATCGTTAAATCTTCACTTAATAAAGCATAGCCGTCATCTTCGTATACTGTATTAGCCTCTTCAACTGTTATTGTTTCTAATGATGAACATAAGTCAAATGCCTGTTCGTGTATATTTGTTACTGTCGAAGGAATATTAATTGTTGTAATTGGGGCAGTCCAAAATGCATTTGCGCCTATCGTAAGCAATCCCTCTGGAAGCGTTATAGAGCCAATATTTGGGTTCATAAACGCATAGGCATATATTTCAGTAACAAGCAAGTTTTCTACCGTTGTCGGCACAATAAGGCCAGTCCATATATCGCTTGAGCCAGTATAGCTCTCTATCCTTATATGAGTGCCAGAGTCTATGGGGGAGTAATTAAAGAAATTACATCTTAACGCAGACATCGCAACAGTTGATTCATTATCAATATCCGTAAGAAATTGCACTAATAAACCAAATGTTTCCTCATCAATATCGATAGAATAATCGAACCCTGGGCGCTGTAACACGCCATCAAGGAATATTTGGCATTCTCCAGTCTGCATTCCGCTTGTATATATGCTAACAAATGCGTCAGCGACTGAGCCTTTCTGATTAAGATATTCAGTAATATTTTGCATATTATCTATTGATAATAATGTTCCCTGAACAGTAGTTCCAGTTATCTTAATAAATGAAGAATCTACAATAACTTGTTCGTCAGGGATTGCAGCCAAGAGATTTGTTATTTCAGCACTTGTATAGTAATTAGTAACTAACAAACTTTCGATGCTATCAATGTCTAATTCTAATTGAGCATGCGTTTTCGTTCCTATGTTAGTTAGCAGCAAGTGATCGATAACACCCTGTGCAGGAGCTGCCCACATAAATCCATCATCGGTCCTAGTGATGACTTCTCCGGTGGAACCTCCCTCAAACACTACTTCAACGCTTGCTAATCTTAAATCAATATTATTTATTTTAGCTTCTGCACTATCTAATCTCAAATCAAGATTATTGATAGCAACTGCTATCGAGTCTAAATCAATATCATGCGCTAATAACATTACTGCAATCGTATCAACGGCAGTTTGAACAGTCGTTGCGCCAATGCTACTCGTATCTGTATAAACAGAAGATGATGCTGGCAAAGAATGTATTTTAGTTATCTGTGCATTGCTATCTGTTTTATGATTAATATAATCAATAATACCGCCAGCACTTTCATCAAAAGAGCCGGTTTCAGATATTCTATCATAGCAATCATAAAGTGTTATCGCGTTTGAACCGTTGATGCTTCTATAGGCATAGCCATTATAGGCTCCGCCTCTATCTACTATTGCCTCTGCGCCACAGCCCATTACTGATATTGATTTGCTATTATCAAAATAATAACCTACGCCAGCACCTTCAGCCGCGCAACCTTGCAGTGTGCAATATGTCATTGTTGTAAGTATAAAGCCTGTTTCAGTCGCGTTATTCGCATAGCAGTTTAAGAATGAAGTTGATGTTCCGCTCCATACGTTAAAAGCATCGCCAACGCACTTCCTTACTGTTACATTCTTAAAGTTATTCATAATCGGTGTGCTTATTGCGATACCACCATTAGATATATCACTTATGAACAAATCCCTAAATGAATGATATGGGTTGTTTGAATTGCTTGATAAGCTAAAATATAAACCACCAACACCAAAAGAAGAGTCTTGCCCTTCTGCAGTTAAGTTCATATTTTCAACGCTTATGCCAACGCAATCTATAAATCTGAAGTGATGACCGTTAAAGCCGGTTGCATATATATTAGTACCTAAGTAAGTTGTATTTTTGCCATGGCCAACGCCACGAAGCGTAATTCCATGTTTGCTTGTAAGCGTTATCTGTGATGCTATTCTATAATATCCAGCAGGGAATAACACAACGCCACCAGATGTTAGTGAATTGATAGCGTTATTAATTGCAGTAGCATCATTCACTATGCCATCGCCAACTGCGCCAAATTCCATTACGTTAACATACGCCTGAGTTATATCAGTATGTATTTCTGCACTATCTGCTTTGAGATTTATAAGCGTTTCATGTGTGTCTAAATTGGCCTTATTTGCCTCTGTAAGAATAGATATTGTGTCAAGGTTATCATTTATTAAACTTATCTCAGCCGTTATATCTGCTAATTCTAATTCAATCGTATCGAGATTATTAACAATACGATCTTCTAAAGTGCCAAGATTGTTTTGAATCGCCAATATTTCAGCAGTTATTAATGCAATCTCATTAGTTGTCCATGCCATATTAGCATTAACTAAATCTTCAAGAGTGCTTAAGTTACCCTGTATCGCTAATATTTCAGAAGTGATATTTGCTATTTCTAATTCTTGCGTTGAATCGTTAAGAATAAGATCATCTAAAGCAGATTCTATTGTATCAAGATTGTTCTGTATTAATTCTATTTCAGCGGTTACTAAGCCTATCTCAACAGTGTTTGAGCCGATATTAGAATATAATGCATTAATATCGCTCTGCACATTGCCATTGGTAGTTTTAATCGCAGTGCCTGGATGAGCATACTGCGCTTCTGCTATATTTATATTGATAAGTAAAGCAATAATTATAATCAAACTAAATAATATCTTTTTCATATTAATGTGACGCTCCTTCGCGTTTGAATTCTATTAACATTACGCCACTATTGGCTCCAGTTATATTTATATTAAACTCATTGCTTCCCGCTACAAAACTATCGACTGTTGTAGATATACTATCAGGGTTTGTTTCAAAAGTAAAGCCTTCATAATAACTTGGCAATCTTCCTGAATAATGGCTAATCGTATATGAACGATTTAAAATATCCGCACTACCAGAATTTGTAATTGATAATGCCAATGTATATACGGCTCCAAGTAAGCCAGAATATGTATAAGCGAAGGGGTCTGATGTAATAGGAACTTGTATTTGTGTGGGATTAATGCCAAGATAAGCTGTTTCAATTGCAGTAATAGAATTACATAATAATTTATAATGTCCTGATGTGAAAGGCTGTCTTACATACGCGCCGGCGTAATGTTCTATTGCCGTTGAGTCGCCACGCCCTCTTATGCAACTTTGTAGTGTAATAACACCGCCAACATCAGCAATACTTTCGGCCCATATTATTTCTTCATCAATACTCATCCATGAAGGACACTCAACATCAGAAATAGTCTTACCCGTTGGCAAGACTATTCCGATAGATGTTGCGTCAATAGTTATATCGGCGGCAAGCGTTAACCCGCCATATTTATACGAGTTATTCTGCTTCGGAAATGTATCTATAGAAGCAGGAAACAACGCAGATATTAAATTAGGTTCTGCCATTTTCTTACCGCCTTTTAATCATCTTATTTTTGCGTCAGACTTGTTTTTACATCATCTGGCAATGCTTCAAAATCTCTCGCTCTTTCGATATCTTTAATAACGAAATCAAGCGCTTGTTTTGCTTTCATTAAATCAGCAGCGCCAAGGATCGCAGGAGAGAGCATTTTGCCATTATCAAATTTAAATACAATAGCGCCTTTATCTGGTGCTTTGTTTTCTTCTAAAGTAATGCCATTAATAAATGATGCTGTCTCTTTGATTATTTCTTTGGCTTTCTCGATGTTATTCCCGTTCATTCAAATCACCACTCCTATAATTATGAATTAATTATTGCAGATTGTTCTGCTGCCATATCCGTCTGATTCTGCTTTAACGGCGCTATTAATGCCTCTAAAGATTTTTTGAAGTTGGTTTCTTTTGCTTGGCACTCTTTGCATACCTTAAAAGTGGCAAATTGCATGGGCATAGGTATAGGCAACGGAACATTGTTGCCGCCTATTTCAACTCTAATAGTATCAAAATTTTTAGGATTTTGGCGATATACTTCTGTTTGATTTACCGATTTGCATTCATCGCATTTATAAGTAACAATATCCATGTTATACTCCTTATAATATTATTATACTACTCATATTTTACTCTGTTTTTGTTAATGTGTCAACTTTATTTTTTAACTCTATTAGTATTTGTTTTAAATTATCGATTTCATTTTGTTGTTGTTTAATTATTTTGTCATGCTCTTGTGTTGCTAATATATTATAAACACAAAAACGATCATATTTAAGAGATTCTGGCTGCCCATATTTATTAAAATTAACAAGATCTGGGAATATAGGCAATATCCATTCTGATATAAAACCTATATCAAGATCGCCAGATTCTTTAAATCTAAATTTATATGGAACTAGTTGATTAAATTTATCCATTGAATAATCTTCAACGCTTGACAATATATCTTTATATCTAATCGAAGAAGACTGAGGTTTTACCCAACCGCTGCCATCGATTACTAAAACAGTTCCAGTTCCTGCTGCCGATAAATTGAGCATTTTAACTGTTCCGTTTGTCTCTAATGCTTGATATGTAGAGCCATTGCTAAAATAGCCACCAACAGAACTTCCATTATTGCCTACTCCCTTTACTCCTGCGCCAACGCCATATGTAGTATGCCCATAAACTCCTGCCATGTTGCCATCTGTAGAGGTAAATGTATAGCCATTTACTCCATATGAATATGATGAGCCTGTTATTGCATCTATAGTATAATTATTAGTGACACTTACGAGACTGCACGAGACTTGCCAAGAGACATATAAATTTGAATATATATTAACGCCAGTGTAATATCCTATTTTTAAAACGTCGTTCCATGCGCTTGAGTTATATGATTTAAATTGAAAACATATATTTCCAAAATTAACATTGCTTGGAGAGGCCGGATTATAATAATTTTCGTTAACAGAAATAATCCTAGAAATTTCTGTGCTTGTGTTGCTTGGTGCGCATGCATGCCAAAAACTAAGCGCAGTTCCTCCATAAATTCCATTTTGCCCATTATATGCAACAGTATTAACGAATTTAACTGTTCCATAACTTGTATAATTAGATGTGTGTGAGTGGTCAATACGCATCGCATAACCAGTCGTAGATGTAGCTCTAACACCAAAACCAGCATAAGAATATCCATAAACACCAGTAACAGAACTCGTACTGCCGCCTTCGCCTTTAACGCCAGCAGAATCTTCGTAAGGGTATGTTGAGCCATTGCCGCCAAATGATATGCCATGAATACCGTGAGTTGTTAGGCCAGAACTACCAGCATTTGCATATATGGCAGTAGCATATGTTGTTCTACATTCAAGCGCAATATCATAATAAGAAAATATCGCCGCCGCACACCCAGCACTGCCTACTGCTGGCGGGTTTACAATGTAGAGTCTTGTATTAACACCATCATAGCCAGAATAGCTTGTGATATCCCCGCTATAGCTGTCCATAAGTAAAAGTTTTTTTGCCCATACGCCATTGTTATAAACTCCATCTATTTGATATCTTGCAATTCTAAAATATTCTGTTAAATCTGCTGCCTTAATACTAAAGTATCGAGCAGCTTCAGCACCTGAATAATCCATTGTTAGAGCATAAT